>WLWI01001318.1_pt1 | contig 21646 bp, 6 predicted proteins | sample 6701501 | NCBI WGS metagenome assembly WLWI01 (sample SAMN12718690, study PRJNA515312) | sponge metagenome | isolation source: marine sponge | host: Mycale hentscheli | place: New Zealand: South Island, Marlborough, Capsize Point | collected 2014-11-01 | reverse complement strand
GTTTACTTTTGAGACTTTGAGGCTTCATAACTCTTGCAGTTCCGTTTGTGTGTTAGTCATTCTTGATCAGTTGGCTGTCAGTTGACGGGTCTCAGAGATCCCCCGGGCAGCGTGGACCTGCAAGGTAATAGAATCGGAGTTACCTTCCATAGCAACAGTTAATTGATTTGTGTGGGCGTACCGCGTAACCGGCTTAGAAACATCTTTCACAAACATTGCATGCTAAATCATAATATACATACACCTAAACTTAAAGACTTCTGGTGTAGTCATCTTTGCCAGGGGCCCATCATTACTCAACAAATGTAAGCTGTGGGGTTGTATGGTTCACAGATTCCTGGACCTAATAGACTGCACATAAAGTTCAAAGTGTTTAAAAAAAAAACCAAACCGGTTGGACCTTCAATTTTCATAGATACTTCAAGGTCAATTGCTTTGACTTAATTCTAATAAAACAAAATTTCCAGCACATTGGCTCAGATCATAGGCACACCTACATTATATGTAGGTGAGCCAATGGTTGCACCATTGTGAGATAACCTAGCTTGCTTCCTGCCAATCCATATATAATCCTCCTGTAGTGTGTACTTCCCAATTATATTAAAAAAAAGTTCCAACACATTGGTGCAGCCACATAAAGGAGCACATAATACCATACTTGTCAGTTTAGTGTAGTTTTTTTTTTTTTATTCTTTTTTTTATATATAACATCTTTTTGTTGTGGTGCACCACTTTATACAATTGGTTGTTGTGGTACTCGTCACTCAATTCTTTCCTACCCACCACTTTCCTAAATATCTCTAAAATAAAAGAACAATATGTTACATAGCTATGATATGTGAAAATTCCCAACACACACACACACACACACACACACACACACACACTCATGGGTACATGAGGTTCAACCCTGTTTCATGGACTCTAAAATATTGTCAAAACCACACTGTTACATGCTGACATGCATGACATGAAATGAATGCAACTGATGGAATCCAAGGAGGTGGAAGTCCAGATTGTTGACTTAATTCTAATAAAGATAGTGAAGTTTTACATTAACTTCAACACTCCTTCTATAAATAAATAAATTCAAAATTTATAACTTAGATTTAGTTCTAGTTTTTAGTATGGAAGTCGACACAATAGATATGTTCTGATCTGACGAGGAATCTTCAGTGAATATAATTATATCTGTACACATATATGGCTCACTAAATGAGATCATCACTAGTTATCTACAGAGACCATACACATTCTCATGTTGTCTATATGAAACAAAAGCTGATCAAATAGTTAGCGTGTATACAATAATTGCATCCATGCATGAATGCATTGTAATTGCTGCTGCTTCCGGTATTTAATTTTGATAGGTGTGGTTTTGGCATAATTTGAGTGTGGTCACTGAGTAACGTCCTATTATTTCATGCCCATATGTGACCATTTATTGCCATCCCTAGTCCTTGTCAGTTTTGAAGCCTATCAATCCAGTCCTTTGTCAGTTTATGAATAATTCCTGAGATAAACTGAGTCTGAAAAAAAAAAAAAGGGTCGTAATAATCACTCTCTAAAATTAAGCTACACTTGTATAGGAATATGGAGGGAACAAACTTAAGACGATGGTAGGGTAGCTTGGGGCCGGGGAAAGGAGAAGGGAAGATATATTGTTGCATTTCATATATTAATGTTGGTGGTAACAAACAAAAAACAACAACAATGTAGCTATTAGAGAAAGGAGAAATGGAGGCATGGAAGAGGAATGATCAATACCAAGTTGCTTTTACTATTTATTTATTACTAACCATTTCCTAAATTCAACAATTTCAAGTCGCTCTTGGTCTACAATATTCTCTCTCGCCAACGTTAAAGGGTTAAAGCCCCCTATCCCCCCTATCCTATTTGTGCAAGGTGTGGAACACTACTTTATTATATGTATGGTTATATGACGAGGGCCCTTGGTAGTGTAAATCTTGTACGGACTGAATGAAGGTGTTAGGCTAGGACATTATTTGGATGCTTTCCATATTCACTGCGAATTGAGCAACTGACAAACCAAGGTACAAATTAATATAATAGTTGCCCTATCATACAAAAAACATGCTGTTTAGAAAATGAAGGCTTTAAATTAAAAAAGGGCAAATGGCACACCACCTTCAGCTTCCTTATCTCACACCTGGAGATGGCATGCACACTTTTAGATATAGTAATAATGTATGAATGGCAATTACAATGTACAATTCTGTATGTTAATATTACATCAAACCCAAACACACACACACACACAAATAAAATCACAAACATAACACGCATGCAAACATAACACACACATACACAAAGATAACACACACACACACACACACAAACATAACACACATGCAAACACAAACATAACACACACACACACACATAACATACACGCAAACATATACATAACACACACACAAATTCTCTTGCACCGGCTAGCGGTTATACACAGGAAAAGACTTAAATAATTAGTAGTTTCACACACACACACACACACACACCACACATGTACAACAGGACAGCCACAGCCACCATGTACACATGCACACAATATTCTCTTGCAACCGCTACAGATCAGTTATGGGAAGGGGTTACAACAAAGAGCATATGTATATAAATAATAAACAAAAGAAACTCATGGATTCTAATTTCACACGCAATGTATTGTATAATCTAAATGTAATCAGTAACTTCTCTGACCACGTAAACATACAGTTAAGAACTTCCTGTAGGATAAATAGAAATTCCTGGCATGACTGACCTAGTCTCTTACAACAGCTTATACTTACTATTCGTTCTAGCTACATATCTTCTGGGTGAGATGATTATGAGGGAGGGAGGAGGCTGACTATTGACTATTCCATGTGTTTTGATGCAAAAACATAAGCTCCTTATTTTTAGAAAAACATAAAGAGAACTGATCAGGCATATACTCAGGGAATTCTTGTGTACTCCTTGTATGAGCCTCCTCGTTTGAGCTTGCTACAATTAAATTTAATTTATTCTTTGCAACGACATAATTGCAGCGGGGTGGGGAGTTGGGGTGGGAGGGGAATGAAAGAAAGAAAAGTGGCTAATAAAAATTACAAGTGTACATTTCAAATAATATAAGAATAAGATAGCAGAATCATGAATCATGTAACCAGATATAAAGGTGCTCTACTCTGTCACTAGCAAGAGCTTCTGCCACACAATGAATATGACCAGTCAAACAGTCATTAGGTAATACTAATTTAATTGAAATGTTCAGTATCAATATCAAAATGCAACTATTCTAATTTTCGTCAGACTGAGCTACTCTACAAATATCTCAAGAATAATAATGCACAAATATGAAACAATAGAGTCACAACATCGTTAACGCCTAACTGGTATTGGGTCCATTAAGTATGAATGACTTGTCAATCAGGTCCCTTGGCTACGGTCAAGCTTGTCTGGGTTGGTCCCAGGCAGGCTCTGCCAGTCATAAAGATTTATTAAACTCATACAGTGTCACATTGGTACAGTATCATCATTCACTCAAATCTTTAGCTATTAAGAACTCTGTTATAAGACTTGTGCAACTTATAGGAAAGTTACTGGCATATGAATGGCCATTCTTCCTGTTATTTTATTATAAACTTGGAGTTGTATAAATATAGTAGGGGAGCCTGTTACCAGAATCATTGTGAGTTGTCCTGTCTTCTAATATCAAGTTCACTTGGAGATGTTGTATCAAGTGACTCCTTCTGATCTGTGGTGGTGAGCTTGTACTGGTCCCCTTGGCAAAGCAGTTTAAGGTGTCAATGTTTAAACAATGATTTCAATTAAATGGAACTGATCTGAACTTTTTCATTTACTAATCATTGATTGCATTATACCCACGTATGACAAACATTTTGACATTCCATCAGAAACTTCTCCTATAACTTAAAACATTACTAGGAAAATAATTCAGTTTATATTAATCATGACAAAACTCTGTTCAAATTCCTTAATACTTAATTGGATTACTGTATATAAAACTAGACAATGAAAATTCTAGTGAATAACAGATAAAAAGATATAAAATTAAAGTATACGAACAATACATTTTGTATATTAATGAAAATGTTAAACGGTTAATTGCAGTACTTTTTTCGTAATGCAGCTGCAATGTTTGAAAGATTAACCATTGGACTTTCCAGAGCATCAGCTAGTGCACTCCAGCTTCTGTTTGTTCCATTTGTCAGCCACTCCTTCAACATGTCTAGGCAACAAGGTTCCGTTTTATAATGGCGGTTGATTTCTATACTGTCTAGCATAGTGATATTCAGACCCAGCTTGAGACCTACGTTCTTCCATTGCACTCTGCCTTCATAGAGCTCTTCATACACCTTACCCAAGTCTTCAACTGTCAGTTCTGAAATAAATATGAATATAGTGATCAATTCAGGTTTAGTGAGCAAAAATGTAAATAAATGGTTACATAAAATTTTAAAAGTATAAGTGAACAAAAATTATTTATAAATAACGATTTGTTTAGTGGATAGGCAGCAAGAATATCACTCTAATTAGAGGCATAAAAATGTATTGTTAAGATATGTTTTGTCTAGTTAATTCAATATTCCTTACATCAAAGTGCAGTATTTCTCAATAAAACTCAATCACTAGACTTTTTATTTTACCATGAATACCTTCATGAAATGTTCCAGTAGTCAATAAATTGTCAGATTGTCCCTATAGTGTTTTATAAATAACATAGCATCTTTTACACCGACTTGAATGAAATTATTAACTTACCTTAGAAAACCAAATTGTCTGTCTTGAATCTATAAGTGGAATTATTTTAGTAACATTTGGGTCCTTCAGACACTTCATTTTAGGAGAAGCTTCGTCTTCTAGTATACATAAATGAAGTGGATCTTTTTCAGAAACACCGAATAAATATTCCCAAAATGTTTGTTTTTCTGATGGATGGTCTGTACATTCAAATCCATATTGAAGTCTTGCGTTATGGTACTTGAGATTATGATTGACTTGTGTTAACATAGAAGTGATAGTGTTTCTAATGTGTGCACAGACTACAGAAGTAGGTGTTGTAGGATGAGATTCTCTATAGAGCACCACTTTAATATATGTGGCATAGCTAATGATAGTAAGTGTGTCCAAGTCCTTACCTACTAGAAATTCAATCTTGTTACGACAAGGACTGTCTTCTTTGAAAATCCAATTTAGTTTTGTGTTTGAAACTAGGCCTATAACAAGAGAAGAGAAGACTCCTAATGGTAAGTAGCCGCACTTGTATTGATACACGAGAGGAGCAACATCTGCAGAAATAGGAACCTTTTGGAGCTCATCTTTTGTAGCACTTCTCAGAATACTAGGCATGAAGTAAGTAATTTCTTCTCTATCTTTTGTTACTGGAAGAGGAGCTAAGATATTGTGGTATTCAAAAAGTGTAACTATCATTTCCATAGAAAGTAAATCATCAAGTTTGTTTTCAGTGGCCTTCTTTAAATCAGATATAGTGAATTGGGCATATTTCTTAAAGTTTTCTGCAGCAAATTTACCTACTTTATTAAATGTGAAAGTATTTTGTACTAAATATGTTGCAGCATCAAATACCACCTACAACATAACACAAGTAATTGACATAAAACACATAGCTATGAATTATCTTCTGAGCATATAAAGCCATCTAAACAATGTCCTGTTATTAAATCACACTACATAGATAAATCACATACAAAACTTTCTCAGGGGTGTTGGATACGATGTGGCCAAGCAATCATGGCTGCATCAATATTTTAACAAAAAGAGGGCATGTCTATTAACGTTTTTAATCTCTTACCAGATCTCGAGGTCGCTGTTGAACTTGGGTGGACGAAATTAAGCGGTTAGAATGACTATGGCTGGGATTAAATAGCTAATATCGAGCCTTTTGAAAGATTTTTAGGAAGCTCCTGACAAGCCTGATCCGTTGTTTACTATTTCAAAGTGATCTTTTGGGAAGACTAACGTAGTTCAGATGTATTTCCTGCATTTTTGGCTTGCAAAAAGACTTAATTGTTTGGTGTGATTACAGTGGCATTTGATTTATTGGATACTCAGAGCATAGACTAAAAATCTTTGGTTCTTTTGATAAAAAAACACTTCTATATTGTTTTTATTAATCATGCTCATTACTTGGACTGATGAGTGGGTATCGTTAAGTTTGTGTGATTATAATGGCTGCACCAATTCAATCTGGCTTCCCACTCTCCTCTGCTTCTTGTGATTATGAAAGTGACGAAATATAAGATGCCGATGTAGAATAAACAGTAGCATATTTGCATGGCTACCTTATGTAAAGGCAGTCTTATTAATGTAATGACTATGCTATTTTACATGGAATATTTGCGGAAAAATGAGGGGAGTGGAAAGCAAGATAGCATTGGTGCGGCCACTATAACCACACCCACTTAGTAACACCCACTTATTTGTCCAAGTAATGAGTTAGACTAATAGAAAAGACAATACAGTGGTTCCTTTTTACCATATAAAGGAACAATTTTTAGTTCATGCTCTGTGTATTCTAGTGCCACAGAATTCATACCCGGAAATACTTTTTTTTATTTTGTCCATGTCAACTTAATATTATGTTAAATTATAATTATAGCTGTTATGTAGAGTGTAATTTTATTGTATATTCAATATAGCTACATGGACATATGAAGAAAACAACTAATTGACAAAACAAAAACAATTTAACAAACTGAATTTATTCATAATTAATCAGAATTTACAAATGCCTGCCTTTTATTTTCTTCAAGTATGTGTAGCATATAACTAAATGGGAAAAACTACTGGTAGTGCATGCAAAAATGGCCATTTTGCAAACCAACAATGCAAAGATCTCTGAACCACATTTCTTTTTCCAGAAGATCACTTTGGAGGATCAGAGTAGTTCGGACTTTCCTAAAAAATCTCCCAAAAGGCTCAATATTAGCTATTAAATCCTGGTGGAAGTCATTCGACTGCTCGATTTCGACTCTTCAATTTCAATTTCAACAGCTTAATTTCAGCTGCCCAAGTATGTGACAATGGCCACCACGAGATCAAGATCAGGTAAGAAATAAAAAAAATTAATTGGCACTCCCATTTTTTGTTACAATATTGGTGCAGCTATGGGTGCTCGGCCGTACCCGTTACGACACCCCTGACAATTATTACTCACCTTAATGTCACAAATGATTAAGTTTTCAAATCCTTTCACTTTGGGATAGTAGAGTAATGAACCAACCCGATAATGAAGAAACCACAGAACATTTTGCAAATCGGTGTCACTAATTCCTAGATTTCCAGCAATTACTTTGCATTCATCCATTGCTATCGTGCGTTTGTTTTTGGATCGCAACACAATGTTAAATATCAACCATGTGCAAGGAATGTGCACTTTACCAAAGTGTTTCTTTATACAGTTTTCAAACTTGGTTTTTGTGATATTGATTTCTTCTCTAGTACCACTCCTGTTGTCCACGGGTAAAGTTATATAATCTTCATTAGCATATTCGATTATACCTTTGCGATAAAATTCAGTCTGCTCTAGTTTTTCGCGGAGTATTTTGTCTCTTTGTTCATACTGTCTCTCTGAAACTTTATCTTTAAATGTTCCCACAAACATAGCTTTAGATGAACAACAATTATCATTATTGTAATTTAAATGAGAGCTTTGTACTGCTGATATATTTTCCTCACTTGTAGCTTCCATGCAAGCTATGCTAGCTAATGTTTGAAATATAACTTCTTCTAACGTTACTATGGAATTTTCTATGTTGGTAGACACTCCTTCTTCATTGGTGGTATATATTTTGTACACCTTATCTAAGGGATCTGTCAGCCTGTTGAAAATAAGATTTAATGATGGCCCCATCAAGAATCGAGACATTAGATCTAAAAACTCAGTCTGACCTCCATGGTCAGTAGTAATCAAATATATGACATCTTCAAGTAAGCATTGTACCTTTTCTGAATTTTCAATGGCTGTTGCTTCTTCGTATGTAGGATAAACTTCAGCAATACTTGTAAAATTGGAGTCTTCTTTCATTTCTACTGTTTCAGTTATATTTTGCAAACTTTGAGCTCCATCTGATGATGAAGTTTCTTCCACAACAAGGTCACTTGAGGTATGTGTTTCTACATTCTCCAAAGATAATTTGATAGTACTTGGATCGTTATTCTCTGATGACTGGAATGATTCGACTTGTAAAGAGGATGTTATATCTGTAACAATAATATTAATATTTAAAGCTCATTTGTAGTCAGAACTAAATGTTCTATGTATGTTTTTTTTTGGTAATTATACAAACAAAAAATAATATAATATTTAGGTTTGGTTTATTAAAATGTAAATTGTACTGGTTGTCTACTGTGAAAATACATTTGTAGTAATTGTTGTTAAATTCTGCTAAATTAACAATTATTATTTAGACCCATAAATGTTAAATTTAGGAACAGAAGTATATCATATCCAAGTATGACTTATGCATTTCTGACCTTACCATTTACAGATTGATATATTATACAATTGAGAAAAGTAGTCTCCCCTACTAGATTCTTCTCATTCCATTGTCCTTTATTCACAAATCCAACACATTTTTTAATGCTCTGAATGAAGAGTTGTTTTCTGTCTGCTACTCCAGTACTTGGTAGTTCATGGTCCATTTTAGCTTCAATAAAGTTAATAAACTCTCCAAGTAGTCGACGTAGAGTGGAACTTTTTCCTGAACGAGGTAAGCCAACAAAATTTAAGCGTCCTACAAAAATATCTACACAAGCTTGATTCTTTATGGCTTCTTCACAGGCATTTTCAATTTCTTTCTCTGTAACTGCAAATATTACAAATTATAGTATTAATAACATCCTGTACATTATCTATTCATGAGATCCCATTGCTATATTGTAACTAGGTATTCTAACTAGGTAAATGTGTACTATTTTTTCTACCTTTAAGCATATATAATGTGCATACTATCTGCCCAAGATTATTACTACGTTTTAGCTTTAAATGAAAAGAATAGCAAATTTGTTGTTAATAATAGGTTAATGTGGTTAGTTACAGCTATAATAAGGATAATAGCTACAGTTATAATGAAATATAATTGTTCATGAGTCTTTTCCTGTTCTTGTTATGTTTTATTTATATATTATATTGTTGTCCATTTACTTTTTTCACTACTACTGTGAATATTTTAAGCCAATGATTTAATGTCTCTGGATGTTGATAATTTATAATGTCTATCTAACACTTTTGCTAGGGTGTAGGTTGTGGCTTTCTATCCAAGCGTAACAACCCGTTTAGTATTCTTAGGCATGTTCTTTAGAAACAGCGTTCTTATGTCTTTTTAGCTAAGTCACTTTTGGGGGACCAGCGGCATGGAGTTATGTAACCACGTTCAAAATAACTTTAACTAGAACTCTGATTCAATTATAACAAAAAATTTTTGTTGATAAATCTCATATAACTTCAACTTTTTACTACAATACTCTACTTAAAATGGTCAAGTAAAAAATACTACATTTATTTGGCAAAGGAAATATAATAGTAATTAAAAAACAAGTCAATGAAAGATGATAATTATAGAGCACTTAGCTTATTCTAGCATCAATACTTTAATATGTTGCGGTAACATTTTTACTGTAGTTTAAATGCAGAAGAAGCAAACATCATATAAGCCATTGATTAATAAATGGCATTCGTGCATCACCTTAGACCCAATTAATTTGTATTTTTAGACACTACATGAACTAATTTGGCAGTCTCTTAAAAGATTAAGTACCATTAATTCATACACTGTTAAAATTGAAGCGTTATAATAACACTTTTGAAGTGTAGATCAAAACTGTAAAATCTTGCAGTGTTAATGCAACACAACACTGAGGCCAGTGTTAATTCTATGTGTATACACTGTAGCATTACAGTAACACTGACATAAGTGTAATTGTGCAAATTGATGTAAAATGACCACATTTTTTTGTTTCTTTAGCATTTATTTACCTGATTTCAAGCCATTATCATTTACTGATTGTACTTTATTAAGGGTGCTGTGACATAGCAACGCGCGCGCACCCGCACGCCCCACAAATAACCACAAATATCCACCGTGCTCGCAATAGTAAAAACTACCGCTAACTCAGCGAGTAATTCAAAGCCTCCCACCCACCAATTGATAAAACTAGCCGAGGGCCCGCCCCAGCTATAAGTTGTAAAGAGCACAGCTGCTTGATATTGTATTCCTTGGCTAACTTTATCAGTATTGTTTCTCCCTACAGCAGACGCTGGCTCCCAGATGTCTCCAAGCTTTGACAGGTAAATAATACCTCACTAATGACTCCATTATTTTATTATTCTTGTGTAAAACTTCTTCTTGATATATCACTCATGATTTTATTATTTTACAGTATTGTGATGACCAGTGATACTTTTTATGAATGTATATGATACTAATTCTATATAAAAAATATTTTGAAATAGCCAGCTAAATATAAATGAATATTTTGTGATGAAGCTAGCTAAGTAAAGATGAATAAACAAATGAAGTGAATAGCTAACTACAGAAAACTGTACATAAACTGAAACTGTAGTTTTCCAGCAGCAAAAATGGTTCACTAATCTATTGTAGGTAATACACACTGAATATGCATCTAGCTAGCTTGATAAAAGCCTTCCCTTACCTGACCATGCCCAGAAAAACACTATTAACAAGACTAAAATAATCTCCTCACACTGGTTTCAGTAGGGATCTTATCATAAGAGGGAGAGGTGGCCAGAAAACCGGTTTTGCTAACCGATAGGCGCCCGAAAGTTAGAGAGCACCAGGAACTCGCTTTCCCGCGGGAATCAATTGAATCTGTTGTGGGTGTGGTTTGAATGCAATCAAGTTTCTGTCAAAAGATCGCAAGGACTAATTTTTAGTCCTGGAGTCTATTTTGTGTTACTTCTCCTCAGAAACTAAGTGTAGAAATGACTCCAAACTTCATACACAGACTCACTACGACCTTAACTACGAAATGTTCGTTGCAAATTTGTTTTGAAAGAATAAATTCGAGCGTGCTGCCTCGAGGACCAAATGAGCACAGTCAACTAGACAAAACAAAGCAGAATTGAGAAAAAGCATAACGAAGGTTTTGAAGACAATCAACAAATGTAGCAATAGACGAAGAATGGGCTTGTCAGCGACGGCACCCGTGGAGGATTTGTGGATTATATACTTGAGGCTGAGGAGCTCGTAACTTGAACGAAACAGGCTCCCAAGGCCCGTTCTTTTTATTTAGTTAGTCCATTAGCAGTACTCTTTAGGATCCACCATTAGTTGGGGCTCTACTAACACCAAGAAAAAAGTTAGTAATCCCTAGCAACCAAAATCCAAAATCCACAGCACCCTTAAAATCAAGTTAAATTTTACAATGAGGGAGCTAATTCCATATTGTATTTTCATTTATAGTTTTTAGCTACTGATTAGAAGTTTACAAACAAACAGTAAGGGAATTAGCTGCAATAGCTAGCAATCTAAATTCTACATTTGACAGTAACTTTGATATATGCTAGCGCACGAAATAGAAGAAATCTAGCCATTGCTCCACCCCAATGTCTAAAACTAAGCTACCCCACGAAATAGAAGAAATCTAGTCATTGCTTCGCCGTAATGTCTAATTTAATGTTGTATTTAAATCCTAGCAGAAGACCATCTCGCCGTAAAAACTTTGGCTAAATTTTTCTGAGAGTTGTTTACAAGTGAGTGCTTACCTTATGCGCGGTATCGTAATTATTGCAATGCGCACAAGTACCCGCTTTTCCCCCCGGAGCGTTTATAAGAATATTCCCGGTCTCCTTTGCTGAAGAGTTCTAAGGTGTTTTTCAAGTGCTGGTCTCGTCTTGGATCTTTCCGAGAACAAGTAAGTTAAAACGTGTATTGATTATTGGAAACAATAGAGTGTTTTGGCTAATGTAAGTGATGCATTTTAATAGAGTTAGCCGTTTAAGTTGAGTTTGAGCATGGAAGAGATAATTTCTTCTTTAGAATTAATGAATTTAGCAAGTATTTCGGTACTTTTTCCGACTATATCTGAGTTATGTCAACAATTATCTACTGCACTCATTATATTTATTTTTTCATGTATAATTTTAGGCTACAAACAAGTGTTGTGGTGAAAAACTAGAGATCCTCTTGGAGATTAACAAAGTAAGATGCATTTGTGAATGTGTTTGTATATTGCTTATTGATTTACGTTTTATTTTTGTGTCCATCTATCTTGAACATGATGGATCATAAATGGAGTGCATATCATGATATTTCTTCTAATCATGTTGAAAGGACAGCTTTAAAAACTCTTTATTTTATTCAAACTATTTTATATTTTTCATTGTCAATCATTATATATCCATAATTTTGAGGTTATGTGAATGAGGTGTGGTCAATATATGCTATTAGCACCATAGAAACATGTTACATAGAGTTATAATAAGCTTGCAGAAGGTGTTAAGTACAACTCTGCTAAAGATGCTTTCCAAACACCTCTAGAGTGTTATATCGTAACCCTTTGTGCAGTGCTGACGAAACATGGCTGGGATATAAATTCCTCCCTCTCGTGGGAATTGTGTTACTGGAACACTTCAATTTTTACAGTGTATATTCACATAATATTGTTAGCTATCAATGGTGACTCGCTTGCTTCACCAGTTTACCAAACAAAAAAACATTTCGTTATGTTTACAAAGATCAAACTGAGGTATAATGTATAGTTATAAATATATTATTCTACCTACACCTTTATAATGCCTAATACATTAAATCATGTCAACAACTTGTAATTATAATATTACCTTTAAGTAGTTTCTTTGCTATTAGTCTATCTTTATTTCTCAACTCTGAAGAATCTACAATTTCAGAAGCTTTCCATTTAATGCAGGAGGCTACTTTTTCTACATGTAAAATGTAATTATGCCTTAGTTAAATTATATTCTACAAATTTCATGAACAATTATTTATTAGTTATAGCTATCACTTCTCTATAGATTCTATTTCCACATTACAAAGTAATAAAAAAAACTCAAATTAACGATGTAAACCCAAAAGAACATTCAAATGATTCATCCCATAAATCTAAACATAACATGTTACATTGAAAAGGAAATTACAAAATTAGTCACAGTTTAAGCTTCTCATGTTAACAGCAGTAAAAACAATGTATAAGGCTACAATGTTAAAAAGGGGTGCTTAAATAATGCCTCGTAAGGTGTTTACCAGGAGGCGCTGTCTGGACACCCTACTTTGAGCCCTTATAACTTCCACACCAATATGTATTACCAAAGCAAATTTATCCAAACACCCCATTTTTAACAGTGTAGAAATTAATCAACTGTGTGTAATAATAAATAAAGTAACACAAGTAAATTATGTGGATTATTATCTCACAAGCATTGAATTCATTCAGTGAATAAAATAATAGATGCCATTGGACTATAGTATGAAATGTTAATTAAATAATCATGTATTTGTAGCTGATATTTTGTTTTGATGATTGACAGTACCTTACTTGATGCCTGTAAAAGCTATAAAAACACTTGTTTGTCTTTTAGAAGGTTTTGTGAGTGGGAAACACAAACAGTTGTGATCTTAAATTGTAAAGACTATTAATAGATTGCCTTTTCTTGAGAAACTGTCAATGTCAAATATGTTTGGACAACTGTTACTACCCAATTATATGATATCAGCTATTTTACTATTCTGGTAACAGGACTCATAAAAAAAATGTATAATGTACTGAAATATGAGAATGAAATTATATTTTCTCTATGTAATGACTAATATATCTGTATTTGTGTAAACAATAATCTGCTGAATAAATATAATAGCTAAATTTTAATGAGGCAATTTTTATAAAACGGAACTACAAATATATAAATTATACTACCACTAAAAATAATTTATTTTTAAAAAAATTGTAAACTCACCAATTCTTAATATTGTAGTATCTGAGAGGTAATGACAGTGCTGCTCATATCCTCCAAATATCACTACTTCAGTGAGTTCAGAAGAAATAACAAATTCAGCTGCACAGTGACCATGTCTAGGATGTGGCAATTTGGCTATCTAAAGTGACAAATATTGAACAAATCAAATGTTTAGTCGATGTTTGAACTTAGTTGTTCAATATGGTTAAAAATGCACTTCAATATTTGTGACAGGCTCTGGCAAAAGAGGGCACTTCACTCAAACCAAAAAAATTGAGTTTTTTATGCTAATAAAAAGATACAATTTATCTCAACTTAGTGCTAAAACTGGAGGGTAAAACCTTCGATGCTCAGAGAAACTGGCAATTGAACTGGGCTATTCAGCAAAGCAATTGAACTAGAAATCGAGAAAACAAATTGAATTTCCACTTTTGGTATAATTAATGTTTCCTTATACTTAATGGCGTACTCCGCATACACAATTAAATCGTACAGCCGCTTTTTAACGGCGACTAACGAAGTTTGCGTAGAGTTCTTTTTAGCTTTCAGAGCGTCTCACAGCCTGTCTTGTCGGAATCCTTGGCTACTCTACTCCATGTAGTGGTAAGCTTTCAACCAGAGGTAAGCTGTAGATTGCATGCACTATTCTCAACGCTATGCCGTTTTCTAGCTGCTTGTTTGAAACTCTGCCCATTCCCCGTTTATTGTACTTCGAGAACGAGAGAGAATAAAAAGTAGCTTGTCTTTCTACAGCACACTTGGGGTCTTTTAAGTTGTTTCGGCATTTGAAATTTGGCGTAGACTTAGAGTAAGGGTCACTACGACTAATTCTGCAAAAAACAAAAATAGGAGAAAGAAAGAATTTTTCCGATGACTATTTACTAATGAGACATCAACAGATTTACAATTATATATTAAATTAGATGGAGGTCTAAAATAAACAACACATCAAGTTTTCCTAACATGGTAGGAGTTGATGTAGTTATAATTTCTTACAATAAAATAGCTATATAGCATTAATTCAAATATTGCATCACAAGTGAATTACAGTCTAATTACATATCAATCTAATTGCAATCTTCAATGAAGGTGAAGACGATTTCAATAAAAATATTTTCCAATATTTTCAAGGTGCAAGTGTTCATTGTCAGAACACTATTCAATGACTGAGTTCAATCCCACATGTGAGCAACTTGTGTGACTCACTCTTTACTTACATATTCATGTATAATAATTGTTAACAATATAAAAAAATCATTTGCTTTCACTAGCTGCTAACAAATTGTTTGCTAATGATACATAATGCAGTCCACAAGCCCGCAGTCCAATCAATGCAGATGCAGTATTCATGCAGTACTCACTTATTTTCATAACAATTTTAGGCTACATTGGGCAAATTTTGAATGTAGCAGCAAAACCCTCTGATAGTAAATTTTGATTTTAGTATGTAATAGAGTAATTATAATACTACTACAGAATGGTATAAAAATCATAGCTATCTGTGTAGTGAAAAAAATTCTACCCAAATTTAACACAGCCATTATTCTAATTCCATTTTAGGAGATCTCAAGAAACACTTTGACCACGAGCTTCCGGAAAGTTTCCCAGATGACATACTTATATTGTTAGAAAGAAGAAGAGCTACTCTATCCAGACAGTGTAAATATAAAACCTCAAAGTGCTGAGAATTTAACCTACACCTTGCAAAAGATAAAGAAAAGTTGTGGTTAAAAATTGTATGTACAATGAAATGTACTCATGTAGTACTTCATGTATGTGCATTAAATGTATTGTTTTTGAATTGCTGGATTGTGGATTGAATGAAATCATTTGATTTCATATATGAAATTGTGTAATATTTATAAAGAGATTAGATAAATAATTTAATTGGCAAGCGAGCGTAGCGAGCGAGACACTTACAGGGGTAACACGACTGAAAATCGGGGATATTTGTTTATATGCTTGGACGTACGTATGTCACTTTGTACTTTGAACTTCTCGTAATTTTGTATTAGTTCGTTGGTCGACCCCGTCCCAAACTGAATCCTCCGCTTTAGCAATCATTACATGTATCATCCTAAAATTTGAATTGTTTACCGCTCTGAATTCTTAGTTAAAACTCAAAAACTTAACGGAGCTCCATTTCTATTCGAGTTAGTGGTGGTGGTAAGTTAATAAGCTATTTGTTATAAGCCCTACTAAACTGTATTTGCTTGAAAATTATTTGTCCACTAGAGTAACTACGAAGGTAAGCCTTGTGTAGGTATGTTCAGTTGTGTGAAAGTATTGTGCCTTTACTTAGCTAAAGAATATCACAAAGAAAAAGTGTAAATAATGTGTTGCTTTTTTTTCAATTCTAACTGTTGCAGGGAGTGGTTACTATGGCATTGAATCTCCTTTACCGTATACACGTAATTTAAACTTGACTTTTTCTTAGTAGCTTGAGTGTTCCAGTTAAAATTAATCGTTTAACTATAGTATAGTTTTAGGCTCGCTCGCCATTTGTGCTCAAGCACACCACTACTAGTATACTTAATTAGATCTATGAAAGTATAACTTAACTTAAACTTTATAATTGGCGAGGGAGCGTTAAGACAATTGATAATTGGGGATGTTTGTTCATGTTTATATATATGTTTGGATGTACGTATATGTCATTTGGTACTTTGACCATCTCGTATTTTCGAGTTAGCTCAGTGTTTGATCCCGTCCCAAACATCACTAAACAGTATCCTCCGGTTTAACGATCATTACCTATATCATCCTAGATATTGAATTGTTTACCACTTTGAATTTTGTTGCGGGTGCAGTTTAAACTCAAAAACTTATAGTGGCGGTGGTAAGTTAATACACTATTTGTCATAGTTATAAGCAATACGCAACAGTATTTACTTGAAAATTCATTGTCCACTAGACTTACCATGAAGGTAAGTCTCGCATAATTATGTTCAGTTATGTGAAATTATTGTGCATTAAAACAATTACTAAGAATATCCCCAAGAAAAAGTGGAAAGAACGTGACTTGTTTTTGTTTCATTTCAAACAGTTGCAGGGAGTGGTTACTATGGCATTGAATGCCTTTACCCTGTAATACGTAATATAAATATAATTAGTAGCTTGAATGTTAGAAGTTAAAACTAAACATTTAACAATGGTGTAGTATTAGGCTCACTCATCATTTGTGCTCAAGCACACCACTAGTTACTAAAATAGAATTGACTGAAATACTCAAAGTTCTTTACATGTGAACTTTTAACCACCAATTATCAATAATAATAATTACTAAGAACTACTCAAGTAATTTTAGTTTAAACAATAAACATTATTTAAAAAAAAAAAATTCCTTATGTGCACCAGTTAAGTTTATTTAGCTATTATTATTTGAGCTATACTATATGATCTTACCTGTTGCCAACTCTGTGCTTGTACATCAAGACACCAAACATCACTTATAGCCATTCCATCATGTCCACCAGCCATTAACAACTGTGGATTGTTGTTGTTATAATCAAGACAAACAGTGGCATGATAACTTCTTGGAGATGGTTGTGTTGCTCCACATACAAGTTTTGTAAAACACTATTAGTGCGAGAATATAATGTACAATCAAACAATTACTCTACAATATATAGAATTAGATGAACTGAAAAACTTCTTCATGCCTAATTAATTATAATAACTATATCCAAAAGTACCAGCTGCACTTTAAAAGCCTATCAATTATGGTAGTAACATGTAATGTATTTTGCTGCCACATCACAATAATATATACAGTGCTTAGAAGAGATTTTTATTTCTCTCAATTCAACTAAAGTAATCAAGCAATCTATGCTTGAATTGATCTGTCCGAATAGAAAAAACAACAACAATGAGCAGTAATTATGATAAGAAAGTGCAATGATAAAAAAAATACTACAAAATAAACAATTTACATTAGTTACACAATTCCAGTTTCATGGTGATGTGTGTATGTTGCTGTCAGGATAGTTTCCTGACAACATGCATCATATATTTGCTATAATAATGTAAGAATAAAAAAGATATTCAGAGTATAAAAGTAAACACAAACATTAGCAATCACTTTAAAACATCAGACATATTTGAGTCAGGAAACTTTGTGTCTTAATCGGATCACTGAAGTGGTCCATTAATAAATTAAAAAAATTATTATTATTCCACCCTATCTTCACAATGATGTTTTGGTACATGACCAGTGAAATAACTCATGATGATATTTCACAGTGTTGCTGTATCTCTCTGCTGAGTGTAATAAGTGGTTCATTCCATACCAGATATCTTCACTACAGTAGTTAGTAGCCCCACCCCTTTAGCAGCTGCTCTAACATAAGTTGAGTAGCTACACTAGAGGAAGGTAGCTGTAAAAACCAAGAAAATAGTCAAGTTCAGCTAGTTGCTATAACTACAAGGGTAATGAGCCTGGCAGTACGGCTAGATATTTCACTCCTTCTGTCTCTTGAAAATAAATTAGCCAGGTCATGAAATATTTCATCGAATCACACTCTGACTCATTTAATAAGTACTATATACTAGATAATGTACTACAACATATACTAATAGAATTTCTCAAGTCTTTTATGCCTCTTTCCTAACATAAACATAAATCTACTCATCCTATGTAAGCAGCTTAAGCTAAAAATAATTGTTTGAGCCTAAGTACAACAATTACCCTGTGCAAGTGTGGCTGCCTAGAGACCTATATAAAATACTACTACATGTCCCTTGTACCTTATACAGTGTGCTCTCTCCCTGTTTTTTTTTAATGCTTAGCAATGGCCAGCTAAAACTTACTAGTCCCCTCAATGAGAACTCATCCAGATCAGTGAGAATTTATACACAAAATTGTAAAAAATATTTACTTATTTTATTTAGTTCCATATAGAATGTTTTAATAAATGGACACTCCAGTAATTACTTGTTATTTTAAATAAGTGGCCAATTTGCCTTACTTCCTATATTCCATGAAATCCCCTCCATCTTAACAAATTCACTAGATAGAAACTTGCAATAAAGTAATAAAAATACTGTTGACAGCCTGTGCTGTATCTATCTTTAGTGTTAACGAAGATAGTGTGTATACTAAATGTTGAGTTGGCGGGACCACAAATGTGGCAAAAGAGGAATGCATTTGGCGAAACCTGAAACCAATTAAGGTCACATGACAGTAGTAGCTCAAATGTGCGAAAACGTCGACGTCCACAGTAAAAACCGGGCGGGTCTAAGGTTAGCATTATTACCGTAAGTTTACTTGTTGAAATGAAAAAGAAGCTATGGCAGTTTCATCCGGGGCTGTATCCAATATATGCCTAGTTATAACTAATCACCCGTAGTTTATCGTTTATACGAGCTTCTAGTTGTGCGCTAAAACTGGCTGAAGGTTGCAGAGGGCGATCTGGAGCTACTAATGTAGCACAAATCTTAGAGAAAAAGAAGCACCGAACCGTGGCTGAACGCCTCCTCAAGTAAGTCTGATTGTTGTGTGCTTAAGCATGTATTTAAACTCTATTCTTACTTTCTTGGTGTGACAAATTTCTGAAGTACTCAACAGTAATGTGAAGAATCCATTACATCACCTACACCTTTAGCTATGGCTACACACATTCCAGTATACTTTCACACTGAATCATTCATATCATTTTATTCATAATTTTACTATATTTTCTATCGACTTGTTAAATTTCAACTTTTTTTAAATTATACAAAAAATTGACAATTAATATAATTTTATAATGACATATACAACATATATATGTTTTCATGATGACATGAAATTGTGGTAGATACATGCAGCAGTTGAATTTGGAGGGTGGTATATAGCATCACCATAACCATAGAGCACTGTACCTATATAGACATGAGGAGTAATGGACAGCGAAAGAATAAATAGTGGCATAAACGGTCTATGATATATTGTATATCTTATTATCTTAGTCAGCAAACAGTAAATTGGCTGAGTTTCTAAATAAATAGGCCCTATTTATACAGGTAAGAAAATCTGAGTAGACAAGCAACCCGTATTACAAACGTACCACACATTGTAGCTTGCTCTTGTTAAGTAGCCTTGAATAATAACAAATTCCTGAGCCTAAAATGAACCAGAATGTCAAGCAGAAGGGTAGAAACGAAGTCTCCAAACTACGACTGCTTTTTGTTTACAAATTGTCTCTGAGGTACTGCGCACGTGGTTGGACCGGTTTGAGCGTGTGACTAAATCCCACTGCGTGCAGCGCGGGAAACGTGTAATTTTATTTATTCCCATAGATTTTTCCATTGAGTTTTGGAACTGCACTTTCCCGCAGGCTCAGAAGTTTCAAAGGAAATTTTCTGGACCGCTTTGGCACGAGCTTTCGAATGGTACAAATCCCAGAAGTGTAGCTACTCCCATTCAAAAGTTATTAAAGATTTTTACCGCGCCAACTCAACTTGGACATACTATAGTCCTACTCTCAGTATGTAATTCATATAAAAACTGAGTCTGCAGCCATGTGCTAATCCTTTTCAAATGTATTTATTTTAAAAACATAAATAGTATGCATTGTACATATGTACTGGCAGATGAATGCTATCATCTGTATTATATTGTATTATTTCTGTACATATCTTGACTAAACTCATATTATAGATAAAATTACAATGATTGAGAGATTACAACAATTCTTACCATCTGTGCCAAGTCTATGAGGTAAGTGTCATTGAGTCCACTAATACCATCCCATCCACCAAACAAGACGACACTTGCAGGACTAATGCAAGTGACTGTAAAACCAGATCTAGGAGAAGGTCTACTTCCAGTGATCAAGGGAGAAGACCATGTACCTAAATAAAAAAATAGCAATGTAATATTTATTTGGATAGTTATTTTAAGATATCTACTTAATGCAGATTTCAAATGTCATTTACATATATTTAGAGCTACTTTATATGTAGTAATTATTATACATGTTATAATTCAAAAGTATCGTATTTATTATTAGTAGCAATTTACCATAGATCAAATTGTGGGGTTGATATTATTGGAATAATAAGAATGACTTACATTATGTTAGTACAAGTACAAAAAATAAATGCCAGATTCTATATAAACACTTTATAAAGCCAAACATTATTAATCTCAATTACTTCAAAGACTTTACCTGATAATATGTATATAATAAATCACAGATATAAATTAAGTATTTAGTTGTACATTTTATAAAAAGTATTACTTCAAACTAATACGACATTTTAAATTATTTACTATTAGAGGAAATGTATTCTTAACCCTCTCGTTCCTGAATTGTTTGTACGCGCACGGAAAAATCTAATCGTCGACCGCGGAATAGAGCATTACAGTTTTATTTTTTTAACTCAATGCTGGCTGGGAAAACCCCATAGCAACCATATATCACGAAATAGACCAAGAGTTTGGGATTCCCCTCATTTTTTGATTGAGAAAATTGAATAATATTTAGGCCCTCTACTAATACTTGAAAAAAAAAAATTTTTTCCCAAAAAAATTCCACTTTTCCCATCAATAATAAAAATAAAAAAAATAGAAATAATATTGTTTGATGTATTTTATACCAATATTATATTAGTTCAACAATAAAATATGTTGTTTGTTGTGTTTGGTGCTGATTGTGATCATGTAGGAGACATCTATGAGTGTCCACA
>WLWI01001315.1_pt1 | contig 21663 bp, 10 predicted proteins | sample 6701501 | NCBI WGS metagenome assembly WLWI01 (sample SAMN12718690, study PRJNA515312) | sponge metagenome | isolation source: marine sponge | host: Mycale hentscheli | place: New Zealand: South Island, Marlborough, Capsize Point | collected 2014-11-01 | reverse complement strand
TCACTTAATTTTCAAGGTATAGCTACCAAAGTTATACATAATAATTTTAAGGCAATTTTACATCATGTGTCAAATATTTAGAGATATAACTCAATAAATTCAAAAATCCTGGCTTAAACACTTTTTTCTTAAAATTTAAAATATTTCGAGATTCAAATATCGTGTGCCCACAAAATCAGGCTCATACGAAACTTCAGGTATTAAAGTATCAGTATACTAAGTTATAGAGATAAGGAAAAATAATTTCTCTTTTTTCAGCTTAAACACTTCCAAATTCACTGTCTTGAAGCTCCCAGTTCCATCACCTATAACCACAAATGCAAAGCAAGTAATTGAGCAGATATTCGTTTTGGTGTTTTATTGTTAATAAACATTTTATTGAACTTCATGATCAGACTGAGTAATGTTAGTGCTTAATACAATGATATAGCAATTTATTGAGAGATAATCTTCAACTCTAATTTTTTTTTAAGGATGAGATCCTTCTGCTGTAACACTGTTGTATTTTAATATATATGTGTGTATACATGTATATAATGTAATATACCAGTTTAACTAGATCGGACATATTAATTGTAGGATAATGTTCTTTTAGCAGCTCTTTCAAGCGTCACTTTTTCTCAGTTGTTTTGTGATTCTTCTAGACGTCACAATGATTGAGTTACAGTTTGAAGTATTCTGTACCATAAGAACTGCATTCCAGAATTTTTCTTAAAATTGAATATACTTTAAGATTGATACTATAATCATTATGGTTAAAATGATTTTGATGTTCCTAGTCGATGTTTTAGAGTGTGTCTCATTTATTTGCCATGTAATTTGTACCACATACGCTACCACTAATTTTATCTGTATTGTCTTTTAGTTTTAGAATCCATGCTTTTAACATCAGAGTTAGCATCCACAAGACAAGAGATGACTAAGTTTGAAGGCTGTTGTTCAACATTGATATTAGCAGATGAAATTGAGAAGAATTATTGCATAATTTCAAGCTCCTATGAATAGATTTCTATTCAATAGAAGAAACTTGTAAATCATTTCTCACTGATTTTCTTGACAAGATTAGAGACAGCATCGGAGGAGGTTTAGTACCCGTTTTTTTGCGGCTTGATTAGCTAGTTTTCCAGACTTCTGCTCATGAGACCATTTTACATGTGGTAAAATACTCTTTACATTATAATAAAGATTGAACACAAGAGTTTTGTTCAGTTGAATCTTCTTGGGTGGTTAAGTAAAAGCATTTGGATATGTTGCTCTTTTTTGTATCAATCGACTTCCACATTTAAATTAGTTTTGATTAAGGGTGGCCGCACACCGCCTACGCAATTTTTTGTTGATGGTTGCTATGCACGAATACTACTATTGTATACTTACAGGGGCTTCTCCACTACTACACAAGGACAAAGTACCTGCCGAACAGTAACAGCACCTGGTTTTATTGCAGAGAGTGTCAAAAGTACCTTGAGCAATGGCAAACATAAGTACAGCTACTGGGATATTATAACCATGAACAGAATCATTTCGAGGAACAACTAGTCTAAGGCTGAAATGCTAAGAACATAGCAGGGCAGGCTAGAGTAGGCTCTGGAACTGAACACAAGGTTCCATGGGATACAGTACCCATCAAATTCTAAGTTGTTTTGTGAAGAATTGTCAGTAAGGCCTTCATATGCTACCGATTCTGGGAGTCAGGGCCATGGAAAGCTTATATATTTTTTACTAATGGAAATAATACTTTAGGTGGAAAAGGGTCTATGAAATGGGGACCTGGTTAGAGCAGTGTTCCCATCATAACTTCTGTCTGCCAGCTTAATTAAAGCAAGTTAGATTTTGTACAATTTGGTTTTGCACAATCCCCATAGTGTTTAATTGGTAGCAAGGCCATAGCTTGCTGATATAGATATAGATGAGTTTATAGAAGTGAATAAACAGATATGCTTAACCGTTTTCATTGTTCTAGTAAACAGTGTTGGCGGTTTAGTAAAAATTGTATGGTACGAAATGGTAATGAATGCGATGAAAATATGCACTTGTTTTATGGCTGTATTATGGTACAGAATCTGGAACTTTTAAAGGTGCCTAGTGTGTGCAAACAGACTTTTTTTTGTCTACACAAATAGCAGAAGTACTTTACAGTCATTCAGTTCGTGTGCAACAGCCATCTATTGTTCCTTCCAACACCCTGATATTTTACATATACATTCTATTTACAAGTAAATTCTTAAAATGCATGCAGTACTAGTAGTCCACTGTTTAACAATATTTTTTTTGTTTACGTGTGCAAACATTGTAGTGTATATGCTCCAGGCACGTACTCCTAAAGCAAAGTGTATAAAATCAAGTCAGAAGGTGAATATGTAGTTGATTACTTTTGTTAAAAATTTTCTTTTCCTATTGAAAAAAAATTGCATAAGGTATGTACGTATGTAAGATGTATATCATTATATCAGGTGAGGAATTAAACTGATGAAAATTATTTAGACATGGGTTTCAATTTTTCATTTGAGTATGTTATTATAGTTTCAGTTTGAGTAAGAATTGATGAAATAAGCATTGTTTAACTTTAACTTTATTCTATACACGGTAGTTTGTATAAGCAAAAATTACTGTAGCTCTAGTGCTATGAAATAACTTAAATCATTATTCTATTTAATTAGACATAATTGATTTTATAATAAACTGCATTTCTTTTTTTAGATATCAGAGTCACCTTCACATTATGGTTTAGAATACCATGGTTATCTGAATCGTGATGACACGGCTGCATTGCTAGGTACAGCGGATGGTTCCTATTTAGTACGAGACACTCTATCTGGAATTAAAATTCTCTCTTTTATGTGAGTCAGAGTAATGATTTTTCCCTCTCTCACCCTTTGGTATTTTCAAGCTGCTCCACTCTTTGTAGAATCAAAATTCTCTGCCCTTTTGTAAAAGAAAAGTGACAAATGCTAATGGGAGTTTTTGGGGGCTGGTAATATGTGTATGAGCTGAGATGATTAAATGATTTGAACTCTGACACTTCAACATTTGTTCATGCATGTATGTATGTACATATTTACGTACACTATTATACATGTATAAATGCACATGTACCTAATACATACATATATATACATACTTAAACAAGTACTTACTTGCATACATGTGTACGTACGTACATGCACACATATTTTACAGTAAGTGAATAACGACTAAATTGTTGGGCAAGGGTAATGAAGCAAATTACTATCAGGGATTTACAAATTCGAGTCAATTGTCAGTAGTACAAGACCAATATTGACCAATGTGATATGTATACTGAACCATTCTGTAAGGACTTTTGGGGCTCTTTAAACAAGTTAGCCTTGAAGCAGATTTATGTAGATGCTTGAACTTTTAGTTTATTTTGACAACTCAGTCTCCCATCACAAAGTAGACTAGGAGAGCCTCTAAAAGACAACACTACCTTTCTTTATATTATGAGTGCACGTTGACTTTAGTGTGCTGCTAAACACCGCCGATCAAGAAACTAAGTAAAAAACGTATTCGCAAAGAGACTGTTTCTATGATTTTTATATATAATTTTTATTTTGTTATAGGATGAATGAACGATTGTATAATTACAGACTTTATTATGAAGATGGCCAACACTATGTAGGTATGTTTGTGGTTGCATTCCTTTCATGAGCTTATCAAAATGACAATTACAAGTTCTGTTAACATATTTTCAGATGACAACCATTTTGAAGACATAGACGATTTAGTCCAAGACAATCTAATTACATTGTTTCTGCAGCAGCATAATGTAGCACAGACTATGCATGAAGGGCAAATGATGTCCATGGTACGACGAAAAAGTGCTCAGTTGAAAATGCAAGGATTACGAAGAGCTCATGGAAAGTAATTATGTTTGCCTTATTTGTATTTTTTGAGTCTTAATTTTAATACAATATAGTGCATGTCCTACATAATGCCGCTTCAAATTTTTTTGTCACTTCGATGGTAGTTGAGTTTATTCTGAGTAGTGTATGTGTGATGATGACTTATTTTATTTACTTTGTGATGGTAGTATGGTATTTCAGTAAATGATTGTATTCAAGTGGTAATGAATGTGACCATCAAGCCATTTATTTATTTCTTGTTTGCTTGTGATAGCAAACTAGTATGAGGTTGCTTGCTATTAGTACAAAGTGAGTGTTCTAGACATTTTAATAGTTGGAGTTAATTTGGTGAGAAGGTAAAGCAAGCGAGACACTCTTCTTGTGTAACTTAATGGAGATTTTTATTTATTCCAATTGTCCATTACAGCACTGCTCTAATGATAGAACCACTTGGTGACAGCATTTTCTTCCATATTCATGGTAAAAAAAAAATTTCAGCAAATGTGCATGTGGCCTGTAGTCTTAGCGGTGAATTAGTTAATTAAATGTGGCAAACGATGGCACCACTACTGGATTTAAGCAGGTTTGTATTCATAGGAAAGTAATAGCTGAACAGATATCAGAGGTTTACCTTACAAAAACCTATTGTATGGTTAATTGAAGAACGAAAAGACCTGTGGGAAGACGAAGGAAAGTTCACAATGTGATTCTGCTGTGAGGCTGGCTGACTTCCAGCAGCAATGAAGAATGATAAGAAGACCAAGTTAGAAGAGAAGAAACCAAAAGAAAATGAAATAAATATATTCTGCTGGTCATCAGATAAAAAAACAGCTGCTGATTATTCGAGACATTAAAGCCGCTAAGCATATTATAGTGTGAGCCATAGTAATGCTGGTGGAAAAAAAGAGTGCATAACTACCCTTAATCCTGGTATGGTGGCACAGACACGATCAAGACGAAAAATAAGTTACCCACAGGATTGGGAGCTTGGCATGGCTACTAGTATCAACTCAAACGGTGTGACGCAAAATTTGCCTGGTAAATTAAAGCTTTAAAGCATCAGATGAGTTGATGCACTAATTTATGAAACCGAATAACCTTGCATTATGATACCAAACCCATAAGTCTAAATGTTCAGAAGGATGTGGAGATAAAATTGAAGCCTTTTATGCCCAAGTTTCTTGTATTTTTGGACAACAGGGATTTCCCTCTTGAATAATATCTGTAACATGAATGAAACACCAGTCTATTTTGACCTATTGCCAGGCAAAGTTAAGGTCTGAAGAGCAGTAAGTCTGAACTACTGCTTCTCAGATTCCTAAAATAACAAAGGATGTTTTTGTCTAAGATCACTTGACTATCTATGTTGAGCCAGACGATGACCCATTTGCAGATTCAGAATCTAGCTCAGAAGACTCTGCAGGTAATCATCAATCACAAGACAAAGTCTCTACACAGACTATTTAAAACCTGAGCTTTCTGATGTTAGTAGTGATACACAATCTAGCAAATATTGTACTGTAAGCAAAGCTGCTCATGATAAACCAACTTCACAATCAATATATTATCTGACATCAATTTCATCTAAAATAATATTTCGAAAATTATAGTAGTCACAGTAATTGTATTGCATAATCTATACGGATTATGCATTCTTTCATACCGAATGTATAGTTAAGTAAAATATACTTTTTTTTGATCGGCTTTGGCCACAAATGGCGATGTCTATGGTGAGGCTCAAAATTTTCAAACCCAAGTAGGAAGCTATATTTGCAGGTATAGAGTTTTACCTGCTTTTTTCCTAACTTCGGGTTTAATTGTCAACCGGTCTGATTTTGTTCCAATTACTAAACTCCACCCTCGAATTTTAACAATTTTTTGATAATAAAGGACTGCTGTTCATACTAAACTCTTTCTTCTTAATAATAATATTATGAATTTTGGTAATAGCAGTTTTTCTCAGTTTTTAACTGCCAATACTTATATTGGCTGTACAAACTGAGAAAAAAACTGCTATTATAATTATTTCAGCATAGAATGACTAAATCATGAATTTTGATAATTCTTTATAATTATGAAGTATGTATGCTGGTTCACTGCCTTTTGTGCTGAAGCACACTACTAGTGTTCTCAAATTAGGTCTAAAAATTTTAAGAAAATTATATATAGTTACATATTTTGTAATTTACATCTTATAAATATTCACTGTTGCAGTATTTTAACTTTAGCAAAGGTGAAGTTTTTAGTTCTGTTTGCATCTGATAATTTATAGGATAAGGCTGTGATTAGCAGTTTTAAGATTTATATATTATCATTATTGTTTTGTTATTGTTCTTGTTATCTTTTTCACTATGCGTTGTCATGTGTTTATTAGACGGGTGAAAGGTTTGAAAGGGAAAAAAGCTTGGGAGTATCAGCGAACTATTTCAGCATCTTCAATATCGTCAGTTCGTAGTCCAAGTCCAACTCCTAGTCCTTCTCATAGCCCCACTCCCAGCCCTGACAGAAACTCATTGAATGTAGACATCATGACTGGCTTTCATTTAAAGGCTTCTAAATCTGATGAATCCAGTTTGGATGTTACTAATGGAGCAACAAGAAAGTAAGCAAGAGTGTTATATAATTATAGTTACGTTTTTGCCAAATTGGAAGTAATTTAATATGATATTGAAGTCATGTTTGCCAATCATGTCGTGTGTGCGTGTTTGCTCATTTTCTAGTCCTGGTTTCATTTATCTCTGTTATTGTGTTAGCATTACGTCACGGCGCTAATTATGTAGTTTTGTAGTGCTTTTTTTTTTTTTTTTTTTTTGGGGGGGGTCAGCTTCTAAATAATAGTTCGATGCTGCCTTGGAGGGAACTACATATACCATTTTTAGGGTCCTGAAGGCCCTAGGCTGCAGCGTCCTGAGTACAACGAGGGCACTACTTAGGGGCTGAGAGACCCTAAAATGGTAGTTTACGACGGCTATGCGGCGCCTAACTAATTTAGAACGTAGCGACTGCTCCTAACAACACAATCAGAGACTATGTTTATAGTGTCCCTCTCTGAAGGATCTAAGTAGTTTAAAGTTCCTCTGTCACAATACAAGAACTACATCAGCTATGTTCTAAGTGATGCATACATGTATGGATGTGTTCAATTATGTCTAAGAAGCCACTATATGTAATAGTTATGTTTTAGGCAGCAAATGGTATGATTATTTGTAGGTCAACTCCAAATTTACACCAACTTTCATCTTCAACTCCCAATTACAGCCATCCTACGAAGTTGGTAACTAAAAGAAATGACAGCACGTCATCACTGCCAATGACTGAAACGTACAGTGCTGGAACCAATCGATATAGTATTATCATTTCAACTTTGAGGTAAATACTGTACAACTCTGATAAGTTACAATCATTTCTAGACTCAGATTGCAATTCTAATTTACCAAAAAATATTTAAGGAAAGTTTGGCATGGAAGTTGACTTTTAAGATTTGTGGAAATTTTATACTGCTAATTTAAAAAAAAAAAGATTCCAAATCTGTATGAACTACATCATTAATACGAATGTTGTATATGTTTCATTTATTCTTGCTATAGCACGAGTACATGTGCAAATTGACCCAACTTGTTTCATTTTTACTGTGAAAAGTTTTTATTTGTTTATGTATGCATGAATGTGCTTTGCTTTAACAAACTCTTCACGAGAAACTATCCACTTAGTTGAATTGATGTTGTTTTATATCATTGGTTAGGTTGACTCCAGCTGCAAAAGGTTGCACACATTTATAGAGAAACTAATATAGAATTTTTTTATCAAGCCCCAAAGTTTTCTAGTATAATATGTAGGTAACAAAAGCACTGAAAGTGCTGTACATGCTATATTTTGTAAATTTTATGAGAAAATTCTTTCATTGAATCAGGGAGGCAGTCAATGATGACAAACGAAAGGAACAGCTGAGGCTTGACAAGAGCAACACAAGACTTAAATCAAGTAGCAGTGAAGGACGAATTGGACAATCTTCAACTCTTAAACCTGTCAAAATTATTGACAACAATGAATCAGATGACAAGCCCATTAGAGCATATTCTTGTCATATTCCATACTCGACAACATTGCAAAAGATAGCGGATGTGTCATTAAAAGGAGTGAGTATAATATATATGGTAGCCTGGCTGAATATCAGGTTAAATATGACAAAAAATACAATTGTTTACCAGCTGAAAATATTTACTAACTATGATATAATTTAAAGTATTTGGTTTCTTGAATTTTTATGTATCATATTGTAAAAGTGAAAGGATTTACTTTGTATTATAGACAATATTCACATATTTCTGCCGCAAATGAATATTGGCCTCTTTTTCATTTGATTACTTAATAGGAAACGCCAATAGCAGCTAGTCGAAGATTAGATTACTTAGAACTAGAATTTTTATGGCAATTATTGATGGTTTTATATATAGCTAATATTATATAAGTGAGAACCCCTCCACACAGTGGCACTTGATGTATTAACTGTTGCAGTAGCATATGCTGTACCATCCAAGCTCAGCTAATCAATTACTCATTAATACATGCGCCATCTCTATCGTTGTTACTGACAGACAAGTGTGTTTATATAGACTAGTCTGTACTTTTTATTATAAAGCAAATGATCACTACATTAACCATTGCACTAATTTTATGGAGTGCGAACTTCAGGCAGGAGTCATTTGAGAAACGTGTATTTTTATGTGTGTGTTCTTTAGAAAAGTGATTGATTTTTGCTTTCTCAGTCTTTACATAATATTGTGGTATTGGTCATGGTAGACAAATGCTTTTTCCAAGGGATCAATGGAAGCACTGGCAAAACACACAAGTGGGCCTAAATCACCGTATTTCAAAGCTCATAATTTTGTGGTAAGTTTTAACTGAGACATTAGTTTAGAGCCATCAGGGATCTAGTTGTTTACTGTATGTTAACTTGAATGTTTCCAAATAAGGAATAATAGTATCTTAAAATCAAGTTATAGTATTATGGTTAATAAACAGTACGCACATGCCATCGATTATCTTGCTGGTTATTCTATATATATAATAACCACAAAGAGTCCAATCTCATTGATAACTGAGGAGAGCTTCAGGAAGAAGTCAAAACATCACTCTAAGTTTAAATATCAATTGTGAGCATAGAGAATACTGCTATAACTACTGTTGTTGCTGTTGTTAAGTTTTGTGTGTGTATATGTATGTTTGTACATGTAGCCTCATACTTATATAGGGCCTACATGGTGTGAGATCTGTCATCATTTTTTATGGGGACTCAAACACCAAGGACTGAGGTGTAAAGACTGTGGAATGGATATTCACAAGCAGTGCCTGCCATTGTGCCTAAGATTGGAATGTTTTCCCAACAAACAGTTTGTAAAGAGAGGTAATGGAATTTGCTGGCTCATTTTTTACTATTGACTTACCAGTGTTACGTATTTGCATTCAGCAGTACAGTCAATACTTTATTGATCTTGATAAATTTTCAAGATAATGTACATGTACAGTCTGTAGTATTAATCTCTGGTATAATTGCACATGTGTTGTAAGCAAAAATAATGAGAAGAAATGAGTACAATACTTTGATCAAAATGTAAGTCACAATAATGACTTCCTTGTGATATTTAGGTTTACACATGAACCACTACTCACTATGTTAGCTTGCTTTACAAAAATATTGATGTTAAATTATTGAGAATGTGAAAAAATGGGCCATGAAATCAAAGGTTACCTTGGATATTACCTTTTGTTGACAGTTTTTGGAGTTGATCTGACAACTTTGGTGAAACTGGAAGGGAAGATAGTTCCGAACATATTAAGTGATATTATCTCTGAAATTGAATCAAGACAGAATGGTAAGGGTTTTTTTTTTTTATATATCCTTTCACTTCTGACTTAAAAACAACAACATTATGTTTTAACTATATAATTTATTTTCCCAACAGAGCATGTTAATGGTGTACAAATCTGAGCCAATTGTCAATATTGTGTACATGAATGTATTTATGTCATATTAGGTAGCACATGATATATAAGTATTGAAATTGACAATCACTAATGAAGACTTTCATGCTCTCAGTGCTTGACTCTTTGCCTATATCGTGTATCATAACAGCTTAAAAATGAGCAGCTAAAACTCAGACTACTTACCATTCCTATTCAGTGTGGCGTTAAAAACAGATGCATAACTTCACCATGTGGATGGTAATACGCATCACCTGTAGAGTACTACTAGGATTACATATAAGCTGTATCAAGAAAGATCTAAAAACTGGAATTCATAAAAGTGCTGGGACTATCTCTGTTGTTGTTTTTTGTGTAGTAAGCTCTCTATTGATTGGTTTGTGACTCAGATATTAATATATATCTTGAGCATAATTTTTTAAAATCCTTCCTCATAGCTAAGCTCACCAATTTTGTGATCCCCAAAAAGTCAAAAAGTAGTATTTGCATATATTGATTTTAATGACTATAACATTTTGTTATACAGTAACTATGCATACTAATGTATATACAAGTAGTAGTTATCTCTGTTTGTGTCAAGTGCCATTAAATCATCATCCTCTTGAGGATACCAGATACATGTATAGTTTTTTGTATTTTTATGCTTAGGGTCAAGTTATTCACGTTCCTGTTTTCATGAACCATGAGCAAAGTTAATGGACTGTAACTTGTTATTTTAGCTCTGGCTAGTGGAATGAATATTGTACAGTTTAGATTTATGTCTTGAATAACTATAGCATAGCTGCATCAGTTTAAAGGTTAAGTTTTTTTCCCCCCTGGCCAACAACTTGGACGACCCATACATACGTTTGTAGGTTTCACCTTACACATTCACTTTATGTTCTAGTTACATTCTGCAGCTGAAAATTTCTCGTTGGATGCTGAGGTTGATATAATTGATGTTTGGCTTACTTGTTTGCTTGTTCCTTATAGATTTGTGTTCTACTGGCATTTATAGACTCTCTGGTCAGAAAGGTGAAATTATCATTTTAAAAGATAAATATGATTCAGGTTTGTGAATAATTCTGATTCCTTCAGTTTAATTAGCTAATATTAATTGTAGGAGAAGAAATAGATCTGTCCCAGTACTTGGATGTCAGTGTTTTGACTGGTACTGTGAAGTTATATTTAAGAGAACTTCCTATTCCTCTTATTACATTTGATGCCTATCCTGAGTTGATGAAAGCTACAACCAGTATTGATGACCCTGAAGATACAAGTATTACTTGGAGTGATTTGATTCATGCTCTTAAGCTACTTCCAAAGGCACATTACAACACTTTAAAATATCTGATGACACACTTGCTCAAGTAAGTCACTCAAAACATTATTATCTTTGTACCACTTCTGTCAAGCAGTAAATTCCTATTGCTGCTTGCTAGTTGTTATGTTCCTCTCAGAATCTGTATGAGAACATGATAACTGTCCAACTTCCTACATCATCATAATGGCATAGCTCTAATTACAAGTATTAGGTTGTTGTACATAACTCATAGAATGGGAGGGTGTAGTTGTCTAAAGTAATAGTAATGCACACAACAGCACAATAATGGCAGGCAAGCTAGCTCAGCAGTTAAATATAGCTAAGGTAGGTTTCTACCTAAACGGCAAGCGAGCTAGCCTGGCTACTTTTTGAAATATGAAGGTTTCATTTATATGATTTTCAACCATCCAGTTTAACGAAAGAATTGAGTCTTATTTTATGTATTTTGTATGGTCTCTTTCTTGTGTCATGAGTGATGCCTTTGTTTTTGTTTTTTGGTCTAAAATCACATACATAGTTTTAGTACTGACGTCTTCGTACTTGATAATAAGCTCTCAGATACCTAAACTAACCTAATTATATCTGGTAAAATATCTTTAGTAGCTATGATCTGCAGCTGTGACTTTGAAAATATTCTAGGATATAATCGTACAATTTGTAATCTAAAGTGTAAAATAAAAATCACTCCTGTAGGGTTAAAAGGAAGTGGGGATAAGACTGAAAACCTTTAAGAAAACATGTACAATTTATGTTTTATAAATTAAACATTCCTGGTATTGTCTAGTGTGGCGTGCACAAATTGTGAGCGGGTTAGCCTAGTTATAAAGATTTTGGATTTATAATTTTTCCCAAGTAATAGTAGCTTTTGCACTATCTGAGGATATGCTCTCTATTTGTGCACAAGCATACCACTAGTGCTGTACTTAATTCGGCTAATGATTGCTATGACATTGAAGAAATTTTACCAGGAAAAATAAATGAATAAAAAATTAACCTAATACTTCATTGTAGTTGTAGTAAGAATAGCTGCTGTATCATAAGATAGTAAACAAGCTGCAATCACTTGAGGGAGAAAAATAAAGTAATTTCAAAATACATTACTAGGCTCACTTGCTTGCCATTTGTACACACGCTCATCACTAATGTTAGATTTGAATTTTAAACTTTTTTTTATCAAAATTTTTAGTCACTAAAATATGTCTAGTGATTGCTGTGGTATTGAAGTCCCGTAGAACGATGAGTTAATAACGTTCTCGAGTTGAGTAACACTGCCACCAGAGTCAGTGCTGTCTGAAAATTATCCTCTATAATTAACTAAAGATTAATAAAGTAAATTCATATTTGAACAAAACATTTCCACAAAATACAGTGATTGCATCACCACGGACTACTCGCTCCTTTTATAAGCAGTATCCTGTGGGAAATGCGTTACAATGACGATGCATTAAGTGACAATGCGGAAATTAACAAATCCTGACAATGTATAACAATGAAAATGTGTGAATCACAAGTAAATCGGCTATTCTGACCTACAGTTAAATATTGAAAGTACTATGTGGGCATGGCTTCTTAGGAGGTTCCAGATTTCCCCTTTCTTTTCTTAGAACCGTCCTTGGCGACTAAATGTCCCATGCCTGTCTCAAAAGGCCATCTGCAGTTTGGTGGTTAGTTCCGGGACGATACTTGGGAGTAAAAGAGAATCCCTGTAGATATAGAGCCCATCATGTCAGCTTCCTGTTTTAAACTTTTAGAAGTAAACAATGACTCCAATGCCTTGCGATCTGTCTGTAGTTAGAATGGCCTTCCAATCAAATGAACTTTAAATTGCCAAATGGCTTTAGACACTCCAACTTTGTAGCACTATATCTCATTTCCCTGTCTTTCAGTTGTCGACTGAAAAAGGTACTAGTAGTTCCTTCTGCTCTCAAATCACACTTAGTACATAAGCCCACTCCACTAACATCAGATTGTAACATGAACACATCATCATACATAGGCACATTTAGTACATCACACACACACACACACGGCGGAACATTTAAATGCTCCGCTGTCCACACCAGCTTATCCTTATCAGGAGACTTCTTGGAAGTAACAGCAGTTAGAGGTTTAGCAATGGAAGCATAATCCTTATAAATCTCCTGTAGTAACCAGTTGTTCCTAAAAAGGCCCCAATGTCTTCTTGACATGTTTGATATGTCTGCAATAACTTTACTACTCTAGCTTCTGGAACAGAAATAGCCTAAATATTCCAAAGATGTATTTCCCCATTCACACTTGCTTGGCTTAGTGGTAAGCCCAGCCTCCTTCAGTTTCCTGATAACTGTATCTACATGAACAAGGTGTCTCTCCCAATTTTTGCTATAGATCAAAACGCCGTCAATGTAAGGCGATTAATACTGTTTGGATCCCAACCAAACAGTGTCCATTAACCTCTGGAATGTGGTACGGGCATTTCTCATTTCAAATGGCATCCTAGTGAATGCAAATTTACCAAAAGGAGTGATGAATGCTGATCGTTCTTTAGCATCTTGAGTTAGAGAACCAGATACAACCGTTTGATAATCCAGTTTTAACAGAACTTCTGTTTCTCCAATTTTATCGAAGATTTCCTCAATCAAGGGCAATAGTATGGAAGAGCTCAAGGTGGTCTGAATCTTTGATGCGTGGTAGCTCTTTCTTCTATTAATTTTGTTTAGCCTCAATCTCCACACATCTTTCTCTATTGGTTTTGACTGCAGCAAACTGTAGATTCATGTAATTTTCATATGTTTTTTATTTGCATCTCTCTCTGTTTAGTTTGTTGTTCACAATCCACTTCTCTTAACTTAGGCCTGCTGTTCCATTTGTATGGTCTGGAACTTCATCACTGACTCCTGTTGCTCCGTTATAATCTGTCTGGACATATCGAGCATCATTTCTGTGTTGAATTCGCCTAACTTTATTTCTTCTCCCAGTTGTACTAGTGGGGAATACTGTTGCATTGTATTAGTATCTCCATTGGATTCCTCCTCTCTTTAAATTGTTTTATTTTATTTCTTTCCATGTTTGTTGGCATCCTGATTCAGTGTGTGGAAGGGAGATGAAGAAAATTAAATAAAAAGAATGTAAAATGGTATAAAAACAATAATACACAATAGTTCTGGGCTCAAACATGGCTAATACTTGACAGTGTCCTCCATTATTTCTTTTTAAAATCATGGCTTCTTGGGGCAATGGATGGTATGGCTGGTATTGGTTGAAAGAAGACACCCAATGTGGTGTTGAAGTCCTGAATGACGATAAATTAATAACGTTCTCGAGTTGAGCAACACTTCCACCAGAGTCAGTGCAGTCTGAAAATTATTCTCAATATTTAACTAAAGATTAATGAAGTAAATTCATATTTGAACGTGGCATTTCCAGAAAATACCGTGACTGCATCACCACGGACTATTTCACTCTTTTTATAAGCAGTATCCCATGGGAAATGTGTTACAATGACAATGCGTAAAATGATAATGCGTGAATCACAAATAGGCTATATTCGGACATGATCCTTTTCCAGCCAATTATAATGAGCTGCTGGTACTCCTTGGCTCAAGTAGTAAGAATAACTGCTGAGTCAGCCTCTAGAAGATTACATAGTATTGAGATTTAAAATTAATATCATGAATATTGTTTTTACTCCTACAAATAGACCTGTACAGATACTTTCTTAGACATTAAGGGTGGCCGCACATAGCAACGTGCACCACCTGTAGATCCGGACATTAATTTATTTCCCGCCAATACCCCACCATTTGACAATAAGCGAGCAGAAACTATCGCGCAGTAGTAGCAGAAGTATACTTTGCGAAGTTGTAGTGTTTTCGTTTAGCTTCTTGTTGTCTCATATCCGTTTACAGCAACTCTCCATACGTCGTCTGAGCTCACGCAGCAAGGTGCACCAGGCTGCCTCTCCTCCTGTAGCCGTTCTCTGGACTCTGCGCACCTGAACTCAAGTGGATGGATATACCAGGCTCGATTTCTGCGGAGCGAAGACTTCCCAAGCTGCGCAGATCTAATACCTTTACCTATGGCTATCTCCAATAAACTGCTCTCTCTTCCGACTCTCTTGTTATTGTTGTATTGATGTTTGTTTACTCTTGATATAGGCAGGCTCTTTTTAGAACCAATACAAACTAATTGAAAAAAAATTGCTCGCGTACTCGTAGTACGAGATAAGGGGGTGGGGCTATTTCTTAAGAATTGCGAGTGGAATTAAAGTTCCAAATTTTGTATCAGTTTTTCTTAGAATCTAATAATGAGAACGGCACAAAAAATGTATACACGAGTAAACCAAAAAAAAAAAAAATAATAACTACACCACAACAAGAATTTTTCAACATCTTATAAATAGAAAAAATTGCGAATATATCATAAAGTAATATTGAAATGGATAAGAACTCGTCTTGCAGTAGAGTATCGGCTCGGCTAGTAGTGCACCAAATTGCGGAGCTCCAACTTATCGCACCGCTCCAAAAAAGTGCTACAAAGTTTTATAACCAGGCCCTGATATTTCCTCCAGATTTGCTCTAAAATTAGTGAGCGGCTCCTTCGGCAGGTACTGTGTCGTTGTGTTGTAGTAGAGAAGCCCCTGTAAGTATACAATAGTAGTAATCGTGCATAGCAACCATCAACAAATAATTGCGTAGGCGGTGTGCGGCCACCCTTAACTTTGGCAAAATAAATTGTATGACAATACAAGGGTCAAAGACCCTTTCTCTAATATAAATAAAATCTGGCTGACTAATTATTAAAAGAGAGTTGCATAGATAAGTGACATTTGCTTGAAAGTATCTTCTGATATGGTGGTTGAGGGGGAGGGGGGGGGGGGGATAAACCAAAAGCAGCCTGTATAGAAGTAGGTGTATTTTTTTTAAGCACCTAGCTGTATTTGGGATGGGTGGGTGGTTTCAGCCATAACAGTCTAGAAAAGCTGATCAGAAGCCTTATAGAATGTAGGTTGGATTATTAGTGGCAAATATACTGTACTATAAAAATTGTTTAATTTTTTTAGATTCAATCAGCCTTGGGACTCTAAGAGCTTTAAGATTTCTGGTACTTAAAACAATAAGAGCATTTAAATTCTGTTGTGTAGGATATACTTGGAAATTTGAGGTAATTAATTGCTATAATTCATTGTCAAAGGCTTGTACTTCTAGAAATATAACTAAGGCTTGTACTTCTAGAAATAAAACTACTAAAAATTGTTATTCCTACACTTTTGCCAAATTGTTGTAACCTGGCGTAATCTAAAATTTATAATAACCTTTTTTAAGCGAAAGATCTATTTACAGCGGTAAGGAGCAATTATGCAGGGGCGTAACCAGGATTTCACAGAGGGGTGTTCTATTTGTGGAAGGTCGAACTTGTGCGAGTTGAATTAGTGAAGCCACACCCTACTGTAGGACTAGTCTATTTTCTATTCACATTAGTTTATTAATATTCATGATTATATTAAAAAAAAGAAGTTATTGCTAGAGAAATGAAGTTGATGATAATACATCTGTTATGGATTAAAAAAAAAAAAGTAGATTGTGTGCATGCAACACATATATTGCAGTAAACAGTACAGGAAGAGGTAGTAAAATGTAGCAAACAATAAACTATTTCAGTTCCTTCCTAGCTATGAAGATATTAGTACACTGTTTTACACCAATAAACAGAATTAGGCACTAGGAATCTATTAATGCCTTTTGATAAATTGACTAGCTAAAAAAACTAGGCTTGTAAAACTATAGCTGTCGCCACATCTCTGTTAACTTTCACTAATCATTGAGTGGGTTGTAGTATTCTATATAAAACCATATGGAGCCTGCTTGATTAAGCTTCATTCAGGCTATTTCTATGAACATACATTCAATAAGTCTGTACCAAAGTTACTAGAAGATTAGGCCAACCAAAACTAACCTCATGTCATGGCTTGAAATTTTTTTTATAGATAGGCATTCTGTCGTCATCGCCAGGTGATACTTTACCAAATGCCCCAACCAAATAAGTTACAAGTTCGTGTTGTTGTTGTTGTTTTTGTTGTTTTTTGTTGTTGTTGTTGTTCTTTTTCTTGAGGATGCCCACCCCCGGCTACTGCCAAGGATAATTAAAAAAATATATTCAAAAAAATTTTTTTTTATGAATTGTAAATGAGATGGCCTGCTCATTATTGTGCATAAGCACACCACTAGTATGTAGGTATGTATATATGGGTGGATGGATATTATTGATAGTGGCTATTGACAATTTATTTTAACCATTACAGAATTACTTTCTAGCCATAAGTCATGGTAGTGTTCTTACTATTAGTTACAAAACATGCCTATAAAGATATACTACTCATACTCAATTTTCATTGTCTCACTCATTTACTAATAAATACTCTCTCAGTTAGATTTTACATCTGAAGAATATATGCTGCCAATGAATATTACTTACATAATATTATATTAGGATTCACTCGTTTTCTTCGGAAAACAAAATGAGTGCACAGAACTTGGCAGTTGTGTTTGCACCCACTTTAATGAAGTCTCCAAGTGAAGGAAATTCACTGATTAATGACCTGGCTATTCAGCGAAATTTGATTGAATATTTGATTTTGTACCATGAATCAATTTTTGTATAACTCTATCACTTTATTTTTTATTGCAATCAAAAGAGAGAAGAATTTGTGAATATACAAGCTTTATATCAAACACCATTAATGTAGTATATCATACCAAAGCAATATATCTTATTATTTTAATATACCATCGTCTAGTTGTGAAAAGTTTTATAATCAAGTTTAATACAAATGTTCGGCCTAGCTTGCTGCAACCAGTTCTTCATATGAGATGTATTTAGGGAGAATTTGTATGTGCTACATTCTTCACTCCCTCTTTTTGATTCCATCAGAGACTTATACAAACTTCCTATAATACTTTTTTCAGAATCAGTGATGACAGTAAATAACACCAACTTGAATGAATGCATGTGCCAGTGAAGTAGTCTGGGTAGATGTTCCTTCAGTGTGTTGTGTATAACAATCAAATCTTTAATGAATATATTGATAACATCACCCCACTCCAAAAACTCCAACAAATTTAAGTATTTCAAAACTTGACAAAATTTAACTAGGGGACTTGACAAACTGTGACCTTTACTGGTGCTGGAAGTAATGCTGAGGACACGCAAGTTTGTCATGGTATGAATATCTAAATTTCCCACCAAAGATGTTGGAAACTTGTTGAGTTGAACGTATTCTAGAGTACTCGAATTTGTCTGCAACAAAGATATCAAACCCTCGCAGCTAATTGATAATTTACTGTATGAATATTCAATATCAGGGCTGACTGCAATTGCACAAATGGGAATTTTTGCAAATGTGTTGAACAACTCTTTCTCATAATTGGCCACTACTAAAGTTATTGGCTTGCATGTAGTATCAGACAGAATAAGATCAAACATGGACGAGTAGTGGTGATAAAGTGGCACCTTTTGCCAACTGAATAAACACAAACATCCTCCAGTCCGTAATTTTGGTAGCTTCTGCTCCAAAGTAACCATTGATGATGCATCATACCTTATGATACTAAAATGTTGACTACTGAAGTAGCATAATATATCAGACAGTTGACTCTGAGGAACTGAATATAGTGATATTCCTGTGATTACAACGTTAAAAATATAGCTATTTTGCCATAACTTTTGAAGACAATTGAATGCAGCATATGTATTTATCTCAACATTTAGAATTAGGGTGATCTTGTTTATTGTGCTGTGTAGTTTAGGCTTAGCTAATGGAATTGCTTTTATGTCCGATGAACTTAAATAGTTATTGGGATGGTTGACTGGATACTGTCCTTCGGCAAGTTTCGATAAAACAAAAATTGCTGCAAAAAAACATACAAATAATTGAAACTAGTATATCTACAACAAATAAGTGACATCTGTTTAGATTATCTCGTACTAGAGTTGTCAATTCAATATTCTACTTACGATCAGATAGCTATGGGCATAACAATTATTATTGTAAAGTGCGTGATTACATATGTTGGGTCCGGAATTTTTCATATACATTTCAGTTCAGTTCAACAATTGGTAATATCTATAAATCATTTTTGTAATCTTGGAGAATAAGAATCTTAAAATTGATAAGTATTAAAAGCAATGCACAAATTGCACATGTTAAAGGAAGAAAAATAATTTGTTAAATGATAGAAGTTTCAGTCATTCTCGGCTGAAATAATTATAATAGCAAATTTTCTCTTTTTAACAGCCAATAATATTGTTAATTATAACTTAACCCAACGTTTCGACTTCTTGTAAGCATGCCCTCCAGAAATCTTGCTGTTTACTTCGTGTTATTAAATCACCATGGAGAGTTCGACCTCAGTTGACCCCTGAAGAGGACTTCGAACGTCGGGTTAATTTATAATTAACAATATTATTGGCTGTTCAAAAGAGGAAAATTTGCTATTATTATGATAGAAGTTGTATTTTCTAATAGCACATCTAAAAATATGCTTGTTGCTGAGTGGTCATAGGAATCTTATGCTATTAAGTAAATGATGTGCTACGCCTCTCTAAATTTAAGTCAACATCTCTAGAAATCTATAAAAATCAGTGATCCATCCATACAGCAAACTAGCTATCTAAAGAAAACAACTTCTCTTAATTATGTTTGCACTATTCCTGTAAGGCAATTTAATCGGAATTGCTGTAGCTGTGCTATTTACAATAAGTAAAAAGTGTTTTTTAAAACACCCAATGAGAGCTATTTGCAATAGAAAAATTTTCAGAATCAAAACATTCTTGTGAGTCTTCAGCATGAATTTTATACCTCATACATATCAGCAAATGAATATCATAAACAACAATTTAAGTCCATTTGATTCAACGTTTTCTACTGGACACTTTTGAGGTATGAAAGACTGCATTGTGTGTACATACTTTAGACCAAACTTGTTAGTAAATTGCATGAAGTTTGGCTTATTTTGGATCTGATAGAAGACTTATGAGTTTCATATAGAACTTATGAAAACCAATCAAAAACAATCAAGTACCTAAGGATTAGAAAGAACATCCTTGTATTTTTTTAAAGTAAGCCACTGAAAAGTATATATGTAAATTGAATCAAACACAAGCATACAAAGTTGTTTAATTATCTTTGATATATTTAACGGTGTGGTGCTCCCCGGGGAGGTTAGTCTTCGGAGGAACAGTCGAAAGGGCTGCCACCAGTTCTCTCCTGTGTTAGGTAGCTAGTAACCTACCTCCTATGCTGGTTTCCCCAGTGGTTTAAGTAATATTATAAATTAGGACGCAAACACACAGCACAGGTATGAAAAGACATCTAATGCGTGTGGACCTGGCTTTATATACTAAGTCAGGGCCACCCCCAATATTGAACATGACGAGGCAGATTCTGCCTGCCGAAACACACAAATGAATAAGTACTGCGCATGAGCAGCCTTCTAATTAACTACTCTATCACACAGTTCAGTTCTAGTGCCACACCTGCTGGGGGTGTGGCTCCTCCACAACCAAGGGAAGTGGGGCGGGCCCCACAAACGGGGATGCTGATTAAGTGTCTCATACAATAATAAATGATGTGATTGCATTTGACAAAATTAATTATCCTAATGTAGCATCATTCGTTCTGCAGCGATCTGGTTAAAATATTTTTCCAGTAATGCTAACCAAACGTACATGGCTCCTGATGATACTCTTCAGTTTCTGTTTATCCTTAAAAGCTGTTGTTGTTTTTTGTACCACATGTAAAAAGCATGTCTATCTATTATCCAGTGTTTGTGAGAAAAAAATGCCTCGAGTGCTTAAGAACACTTAAAAAGTATAATTTAAGTACTTCCTTGAAAATGTGCTTAAACATAAGCACAAACACTATGTCTACTATGAAAAATGCTGCAAGCATCAGTCAGGCATTTGAAAAATGTGGTTAAAATACTTACAAGCACAGTCACTCATGTGCTTGCCCATCCATGCTATGATTGTGCAAGTGGAAATTACTACATTGGATGGCATGATGCAAGAGTAGTCTAATTGTATGTCGCTATTATACTGTGAGATGGTGAGATGAAGTAAAATTGTATAGCTATAACAGAGGGTGACTGCACACTGTCATTTTAGCATGTGCTGAGTTATTTGTTAACTAAATGTTTAAATCACTCGTGGTCTTCCTCACGGTGTGCTGCCTTCTTTCAATAAGCTGATGTACTACTTGTCGTCAAGGTCTATTAACTCCAGTGCCCCCTACCATCTAGATGGTTCCATTAATTATTAGGGTATCCTAGGGTAATGAGCATGCGCAAAACAGTGCGAGATAACAATCTTGAGTCATGAACATAAAAACACTTTAGTGAAGATATCTAGTATAGAATATATATATTTATTGCAGCTTTGATATTTTTACTTGAATATTTCCGCATCACGCGAGCGTTCTGTATTCTCCCATATTGTACGGTTTATATTGTACGCTACTTGTAGCGCGCGCGTAGCGAGTAA
>WLWI01001310.1_pt1 | contig 21705 bp, 13 predicted proteins | sample 6701501 | NCBI WGS metagenome assembly WLWI01 (sample SAMN12718690, study PRJNA515312) | sponge metagenome | isolation source: marine sponge | host: Mycale hentscheli | place: New Zealand: South Island, Marlborough, Capsize Point | collected 2014-11-01 | reverse complement strand
GGTGAACTCTCCGATATTCGCCGAATTTGGGTACAAAACGGCAAAGTCATTCAAAGCAGACAGGTCAATTTAGAAGGCAAGCAATTTAATTCCATTACAGAAGACTTTTGCAACACTCAGAAAACAGTATTCCAAAACCCTAATGACTACCAGAAAAGAGGTGGCCACAAAACCATGAGTGATGCACTGACCAAAGGCATGGTTCTAGCATTGAGCCTTTGGGATGACCACACTGCAAATATGCTCTGGTTGGATTCCAGCTTCCCTGCCAATGAATCACCATCTACCCCAGGTGTCGCAAGAGGAACTTGCCCTATTAACTCTGGAAGGCCAAATGATGTTGAAAGACATCATCCAGATGCTTATGTGATATATTCCAATATCAAATATGGTGAAATAAATTCTACTTTTAACAATTATTAACAGGAACTGTGCTCCCATGCATGCTATTAATGTTAATGTTGTTTGTTCATACAAATTGTTGCTATATTAATATTAAAACCTTTGAAACTATAGTTCTATTGTTATTGATCTCCTGATGTGAAATATATAAAAAATGAATCAGCAAATATTTATAATTGTGATAATATACTACAGAAATACAGAACCATTGTTATAGTATAGCTGCATTAAAAATTGAGTGATGCTTTAATAATAGGAACACCTTTTTTGAGAGATGAAAATACATTCTTGAAGCAGCATATCATACCAAAACCAGGTCAAATGGGATCAGGTGCTAACATCCGATTAACTGCTTTCCAGGTAGATAGAGCAAATAAATTATATTTAGCAATTCCCATAATTATATCCAAAATACCCCGAATATAATAATAATTGTTTTATAAATATTCTTTCAGAACTCAACCACAACAGCAATCAGTGCCAGTAGTCAACTGTGTGACAAACTTCATCAAAACAAGCCAATTTACTATTCAACCAAGAAAATGTGTATGTTCTCCATCTGAAGGTATCAATGGGATCCCCTATTTGCTACAGCCACCCACTGAGAAAAGAAGCTTGAAAGTGACACAATCTTCCCTATCTACAGAATGTTGCAGACGGAAGGCAGTGTGTGAAAATATCCCAATATAGTCATAACAAGCAGAATGTTGCAGATACAAGGCAGGGTGTGAAATACAATTCCGAAAATGACAATACTTCATACAGTAATATTTTTCACGGGTGATTCCTTACAATACAAAAAGTTTCAACCTCTACTAATTTGTCGCGTCCAAGTACTACTGAAGATATATAAAAAAGTACTCATGCCTGTGACCCCAAAGGAACAAAGTATTATAAATATGTTGAAATTACTAACCATGATTATTGATGTATTAAACTTATATAATAATATTAGCAGCACAGTGATATAAATATTTCAGTTCTAGGGTTTGCACATAGCTATGTTCATCAGCTAGTTATTACTAGGAACTATAAAGAGCTATTAATTAAGCAATGGTAAGTAATGAAACACGTTGTCAACAATATTAATGACTTAAATCATCTATAGAATGAGGTAAAAGCCCAAACCAGATGTGAGAAAGAGACCCAATCTTCACACTGTAAGTTTACTAGAATAGTTTAGAAATGCCATTTCAATGTAATTCAGATATATTATACACTACTTGCTTGTTTACGCTAGAATCATCAGAATCGTTGGGACAAGGTTAATTCACAGCAGGTTCAGCTTGTTCAGAATTGTCAGCAATATGAAGGATTAAATCGTCAATAGAGTGAGGTTAGGCAATTTGAATGCCACAATATCTGGATAGAAGGATCAATGTTTTAAAGCTGGTTCTGCTCAGGCACTCCTTCAGCACTAATCAGTAATAGGAATCTAGAAACCAGAGTCTGTACATAGTGGGAATGACATCTGGGATAATCAAAGAATATAGGATTATACATCTCTTGTTCAACACCTGTCTAACCCCCCCCCCCCCTCCTCGGCCACCCAGATCTCTGCCATCAAGACAGTATCAAGTAATTTGGAGTGTATGAAGAAAAAAAAACCTACTCTTAAACTCCAGGTGCACCATAGTTGCAAACATAATAATAAATGTACAGTACAAGAGAAAAATGAATGGGAGGTTCTTTATTATACTTTATTTAATTTTTACAGACCTTTTAAATTAGCTAGCTACCTGACTAGAAAAGGTAATTCAAATTAAAATATAATATTTTTTGGATGCAATTGTGACAAATACACTAACTACTTCATCAATGTCCAGGGTTTCATACAGAATTTGTTGTTGTTGTGTTTTTTTTTTTGTTTTTTTGTTTTTTTGTTTTTTTTTTAGGGGGGGGCTTGAATATCAAGACAAATCCTGAGTTTTTAGTTGTTCTGTTTGTACGAAATTAATCAAACATAACACTATAATGGATTAACTACTGTCAAGGTGGGCAAGATTGCTGAAATTAAAGTCACAGTATCAGGGCTCTCAGATGACCTAGGAGGACTGAAAATTTCTGCAATCATCACTAAAATTGTTTTGTATGTTCAAACTAAGTGATAACCATCACTCCTTGAACTGTTAGTATGGTTACAGTAGCAAACATTTTAAAAACCTAGATCAGAAACTATCTGACAAAACAAAACTTGGCCCAATGAAAGTTTCCTTTGAAGATTCCAAACTACATTATTATTATTTAGACCAAAACTGGCAGTTTTAATTTAAATATATTCTACCAAATAAAAATCAGAATAGTCACAAGGTCTTACTGCATTTTCACTTTTTTGTACCCTTTTTCCACACACACACACACACGCACACACACACATACACACACACACACACACATCCCCCTGTATAAAACCATGAACCATGATGTCAATTGTCTTTTCATAATGTCTGTGCATGAGTGCCAAAGATGAAAGTCTATTTCAATCTCAAGTAATTGGTATACCATCTTATCACACAATGTGACCGGCAATGTGCATGCTACTTGAAGAAGAAGTCTAACGTTGTTATTAGCTAGTATTACTGATATTGACCAACCTGAACGAAGCATTGTAGTTTACCACACAATTTGCAGCTAAATATTGGTCGGCAGAGATCCAGAATCATGGATACCTTGAATTTCCCCAATAACAATGATGTCATCTTGTTCATGATGAATAAACTTCTATCACAATGGTATAGTGTCTGATTCAAAATGGGTTTGTGAAAGAGAAATTTCAGTTTCGTTATTATATTGTACAAGTATTTTGCTTCAATTTTCCATGTACTTTATATTCGCAAAGATTACCACATTATAATGCTTTATACAAAACGATCCAACCTCAGCTTTTTAAACGTGGACTAATTTAATAGCTAATTTATTCAACTTAGGGCGCTTTGCTTTATTGGAGCTACTTTTGTAGCTTCGGTGGGTAGCCAGCAGCTGAGGGAGGAAGACAGCATTACCATTATAATGTCACACTGCAGTATATACTTGGATATTTTTTATGGTGGTACATGTAGTTTCATCAGTGGTGCAACATCCACTGATGTTCAAGACTCCCTTAGTGATTAGTAGATATATAGCTAGCTGGAAGGGGATCAGAGCTGGAGAATGATGGACACTGGCACTTGTAATGGCACAGCATTTGGTAGATGGTTTGTTGTGGAGACAAAAGGTGAAAAATTAGAAGATATTAGAAGATTGGGTCATATTTCAGAAGTGATATCCCTGCATAGCTAAGTAAAGACTAGTCTCGCGTGACCCTTTACCGAGTAAAAGGATCTGGCTACGCGAGACTAAATAAAGATATCATTCCCTTTTTATTTGATTGAATCTAAAATTTATCAGTAAAATAAGTATGTAACAGCTGCAGACTTAATGAGATACTCAGTATTTTAATGAAACCGCTTAATTAAAGTGATGTAATAATATTTTCTTTACAAATGGTCACTATGTAGGATTTTATTGAAGCCTCAGTACTACAAATAACTTTTAAGTCAATGTTAATTATCTTAGGCTTCTTGACTTTATTTGCATATAGCTACTTGCAGTAGCTACCACATCATGTGGTTGAAATCTTCCATTCCTCCATCCTTCCTCCTCAAATGTTATGGTACAGTAGAGCCATATTATATAGGGAGTTCATGTCTCCTAGTTCAATAATTTTTCTTTATATAATAAGGCTCTTTCAAAAAAACTTCAGGGTCATAATCTGTACGAGTTCTGATCTTTCCCCCACGGGAATGCTCAACTTGACACTCTAAAGATCCAAAGAAAAAAAATGTGGTTGAAATCTTCCATTCTTCCTCATCTCTCCATCTCCCCCCCCCCAAATGTTAATAATGGAACAGTGGAGTAAATGGGTAAGCTCTCTATTGTACTAAGTTTTCTGCTGTTTATTGCTAGCTTCTCCATTAAACTTAACTAGATAATTGCCATTTTATATTATTTCATTAAAAAAATTTCCATTACTAAAGTGAAACTTCCCTGCTACGAAAAAAAGAAGAAAAAAGAAGCACTGCATAACTATAATACTATGTGCATGGGTGTGTTGTGGGTGTTTTTTGTGTGAAGTGTGTGTGGTGTAGTGGTCATGTCATTGGCTCAGAGCCTATAGATCCGTGTAGTCCTGAGTCCGCCAAAGCGAGGCTTGACTCAAGCCTCACTTTGGCGGACTTATTTTTCCATCTGGTCTTTCTTCCTCTGCCTCCCACCAGTCCACCCAGCTATGGTTGGGTAGTTGGGCAGAGCCTGACCTCTTCTGAAGGGAGAGGTCGGGTAACAAGCCTATACCCGGGGTTGTTCTGCTGAGTCAGCTAATTTCCTTAGCATTTAACCACACTTCAATCTGATTGGACTGCAACGTACGTTGCAGCAGGGAACAAACCCGTGTTACCCGACCTCTCCCCAGCAGAGGTCGGGCTCCGCCCAACTAATGGTTGGGTACCTGGAATTTGCTGGGGTGGGATGGGATTTCGGGTGCCCACACCACTTGCTGTAAGGAACGGCTTGTTCTCCTGCGAATTCCTAGTCGGCTCCACGAGCTTTGCTAATGCACATGGTGTGTGTGTGTGTGTGTGTGTGTGTGTGTGTGTGTGTGTGCAAGAGACTGCTGTGATATTTAACTAGTTACATTATCTGCTTGCTATCCCACAAGTTCAAGTGTATTCATGGATTAGAGATGCACATATTTAAAAACAATGGGCTATTGAATTAGAGGCGTAAGTCTTGCATCGTGTGGATACAGTAGGCACTTTCTTACTAGTAGTGGTGAGTGAGGCATTGTTAGGAAACAATAAATAAGTCATGAGTGACTGAATATAATTGCTCTATGGCAACTCTATATTAGTTGTGTAGCAAGTTCCTTATACAGAGAGAGGACCACTACGAGTTCTGTGAATATAGTTATGTACTACCATAACAGAAAAATGCTGATAAATTATAGAAAAATAATTACTGTCTATTCCTTTGGTCGTTTGGCTAGCTTTACTTACTTTTATTGATTAAAAAAACAACAACAACACCTTAATTATGTTACTCACACAGGCTCTCATTTATCATCTAAATGACCAACTAAATACCAGCAAATTTTTATAGCTTCACCTTTGTGGCATATTTTTTTGCATAACATTCCATTTGGCTATGAGCTTATACTTTTAAATTACTCTTCAGAAAAAGATTTGATGCTCTAATTAAATTATACTTAATAAAATTCGCTACAAACAAGAATATATTCACACACATAGTCAAGTAAAGTTCATGTAGATACTTCACATTGGACTGTAAGTAGAACCAATCTCGCCAAATTTGATGTTGGAATATATTACATAAGCATCTGGGTGCTGCTGCTCCACATCTTTTGGCTTTCCAGAAGTAGTTGCACAAGTGCCTCTGGCCACCCCAGGAGTATCAGGAGATTTATTCAGTGGGTAATTTGAGTCCAGCCAGAGCATATTTGCAGCATGGTCGTCCCACAAACTGAGAGCTAAAACCATACCTTTGTCCAATGCTTGGCTCATAGTTTTGTGCCCACCTCTCTTTTCATAGTCGTTGGGGTCTTGGAAAGCAGTCTTCTGAGCGTTACAGAATTCGTCTGTTACCGAGTTGAACTGCTTGCCACCGACGGTGATACTGCGGCTCTGAATAACTTTGCCATTTTGGACCCAAATACGCCTTATGTCTGAGAGGTCGCCACTGGTTGAGTTATCGGACGTAACGAACTGTGTAACGACGGTCAACTTGCTCCCAGTGTCAACTGTGAAGTTAGAGCCAGGTCCAAAGAATGTTTTGTCACCTAACCTATAAGGATTAAAGTCGCAGCCATCTTTATCGCAGACTCCATCGTGCCTTTGTCCTGAAGCGTCATCGCCGCACTGCGCGCCTTCGCACCTGGTTTGCCCTTGTACCGTACAAACGTGTGGAGTATACGCCGTGGATATCATATTGCTTTCCCAAACGTCCATTTCGCTACAGCATGTTCCGTATTTTCCCACTGCATTGGTTGAGTCCCATTGTTCGCAGTTAGCTTCACCGTTGATGTACTTGATATCGTGGGGACATTGTGCGTCGCAATACCCTGTGCCAAATTTCGCACCAGCTTTATTGCCAGGATACTTGCTCATCCCGCCGTCAGCATCCATTTCTATAAAGTATAGAGCGCCGTTAGTACCGCAAGGAAGCATAGAAACATCTACATCAAATGTAAATTCCATATTCTTTAATTTGAACATCATATACTTAGTTTCGGAGTCTAAGAGGTACAATCTAGCTCCAACGTTGACCGCATACTGATTTTTTGTGACGAAATTTATCTTTAGGGCATTTCCACTAGTAGTAATTCCGTAATCTGCTGGGTAGTTAGCACCGTCGAGAGCACAATTCTTAACGCAGGTGGGCCCATCAGGACAGTATTGTGTGTTCCAGTTTGTTCCGGTATAGCAGTTGGTGTACCCGCCAACATTGTGCAGCCATCTCCAATTTGCGTCGATTACCACGCTCTTCTGCTGCGTCTGGCAACCTCCAGATTTAGTGCACAGTTGAATAGGTAGTGGTGGGTGGTTTTCGGGCTTCTGATTGCCAACCTGCTGGCCACTAACTGAAGAAAATACCAAAGTAAGAGATACGACTAGCGAAGCTACGAATTTCATCTTCACCGCTTCAGCGAAAATGGTGTATTTTTCCCGATAACCTCGGGTATTTATACACGCTGCAAATACACCCACGTGTCAGCCCGGCCCGTCATTCTGGGAGGCCTGCGCATAGGAGAATTAATTTTAACCAAACTGTGGTAGCTATATTTCTAGAAGATACTTTTAGAAAATAGCAGCTTGTGTCAAATTTATCACATCTTGTCTCGCTACATTTTTTGTCCATTGTATTATTTCTTGCATCTATACTCTATCCCAATTCCTAAGGTGTATGTAGCTATGTCTCCTCAGTATCGGTAAGACAGCATGTATAGAATTTTTTTTATGTTGTCATTGCAACCTGTTTATATACAAAATATATATTGAAGGCAAAACTCTAAAGCATACTTTAAACCTCTCAGTAGGTTATAGATACAATACCAGGCCATCTTTGGTAAATAAAAATTTGTTGGAAAAGCCACACCCTCCTCCCTCCCACTTCCAGCCCTACCTGTGCACAATTCTATTACATCGCAACCACACCAGCACAACTGCTTACTCAGATAAATTGTTAAGTGGCATTATTACTCCCGATAGAGAGAAGTGAGATATATAAAAAAAAAAAAAAAAAAAAAAAGATCAAATAAAAACAAAGTGATTATTAAAATTGTAAATGATTAAAATTTGCTGATTCGGCTAAATGGGCATGTCTGCGGCAGTACTGGTGCGTGAGTGTCTTGGCTGGTGGATGTTCTCCTCATAGTAGCCCAGGTACAGGAAGAAGTCGTCCTCTCTGTACTCCTGGTACAGCTGGGACATGACACTCGCTGGAGACAGCACTATCTCATTCTCAGCGTAAATAAACAGTGTGGAATGTTCGGCTCTCCCCACCTTACCGTTGATGAACTGTATAAGATCACCAACTAAACAAAATGAACAAAGAAAAGAAAGAAAAAAAGAACTAAATTATAACTTTATTTTTATTTTTCACTCTTCATGCGCACTAATGTAACAAAATGTACGGAGTACCCTTTATTACACCATCACTTCTCTCCCACTGGGTAGTTTTAAAAATCTGAACAAGCCTTTTCTAGAGCAAATTGGAAGGGGAAAAAATCTATGATATGTGGGGGGGAGGGGGGGAATGCTGCCATATACATCAATTGGTGCCAGTTGTCATAAGTCTTTTGCCCACCTGCAGTCATACTGCTGTTCTGCGCTTATCCAAACACATAAAGGGATCACAACTGTCCTTTTGGAGATATCATGCATTTACTACAACCTGTTGAGGGGCTAGACCCTTACCTAACACAATTTGACCCTTATCTCCTGATCCCTACCTGACATGCTGACCCTTTACCATTTGAACACAAAGGAACAATATAGCAAGCCATTTCATAGCAGCTATCTATGTCTTCAGGCAATCCCTGGAACAATTATTTCCTAAGTTCTGTCAAATTTATCTCAGGGTTTCATCAGACTCCCCCCCCCCCCCCCCCCTCCCCCCTCCTCTCCCCCTCCCAATTTTTTTTTATCCTAACTGAATTTTTTTTTTTTTTTTGAAAATAAAAAATGAAAGACATGAAAATTGTAGCCTTACTCTAATAAACTACTCAAAAAAATCCAACACTTCTTCAAAATCGCTTTCTAGTTCTGGTCCTTCAATAGCAATTCGTAAATAGTTTGTATAAGTTTTCATCTGACAATCTGTTTCATAATCATGACTTCACCATTTAAATGTTTGCGGCTAAACGTTAGAAGCAAGCTCTGGTTCCTTTCAACAAGGTAATGCTAGCCAGGGCTCAAACAACAGTCGAGCTGACCTAACCAAAGGCAATTCATTGACTTTTTTTTTCCTCTCATAATTCAATACAAAACACGCGCCTGCTTGCTGTGCAGCAGAAAAAAGAAGGGGGAAAACAGCTGAAATTTAGTCCTTATTTATCTACTATGTCTCCTGGAAGTCTCTTTAATATCTGAGATAGAAAGTCAAGAAGCTTCCAACAGTTTTACGATGAGCTGACAGCAGTTCATGGAAACGTCAATAGCTGTCCTACTAAAAATACTAACACAACTATAAATAGCAAGCTAAACTAATGTCACACTCATTATCACACCTATGTCTGCTACCAAACCTTCTTGACTTGCTACTCTGCAGGAAAAGGGCCCCAATAAACACTTCACACTAAATATCTCCATACTCACTATTTATCTAATTTCTTTAAGCGTGGACTTCAAACGAAGAGGGTTTATAGTGCATGTGTGCAAAGCTCTCTCCTTGCAGGTATACATGAGACACAACTTATGTGGATTTGTTTACTACACTACAGCTCTGCTCACCATAGGCAACTCCGTCCCTATCTAGATAGCTTCGTGTGGCCACACCCTCTCTTCCACATGCATAGAAGATTGGGTGTGCTGACATCGAGCCATTCATTCCTGCACGGTCAGCATTAGTCTGGCATAGCCAGACCCTTTACCTACCTCATCGCGGGAAAAGGGTCTGGTCCAATGGAATACAGTGACTTGTTCAGGTTCCCCACGTTAAGTTGGGGGAAACCACACTAGAATTGTATAGTGGTTGTGGACAATACGCTGAGTCAGCAGAACAAGTGGCTCTATTGCATTTGACCAGACCCTTTCCCTGCGATGCGATAGGTAAAGGGTCTGATAGCCAGACTAAGTCAGCATATGGTCAGGTGCGGTTTTGTTGGAATGGAATGTCACGCGGTTATAGTAGTAGTTCCCAAAATATTTCTAAGTGGTACCCAAAACTCTCAATGTAACACCAGGCCTTTCCTCTGTGCTTACAAAAGTGGCCACATGAGGCAAACATCTAACACCTTTCTCCTTACCATGGCAGTCTTATCTGTACCAAGTGCATCTTTGAAACTGGTGCATACTTCCCCTTCCCAGAAGTGGATGGTTTCCTTACAATTTTACTGCTACTAGACTAACCTTTAGCACTTGCAGGAAACAGAAATTTGCACTTTTCCATATCACGAAGCTCCGACCTATAAGCTCTACCTACAACCAACTACAATACACGAGTCCGATGAAAAAGAAAGTATCTTGAACTAGGTAATCAGTCGTCTATATTACAATCACTCCAGTTATAAAACTTACAGGTATTTTGGTGGGAAATTTTTTAAGAACCTTCATGCCTTCACTTTTTCTCTTCTGTAACTCTGGATTCAACTGTTTGTACGGGTAAGATACCCGGAGAGCCATAGCGGGTGCTTACCAGCCAACGCCTCCTTCGTATCAAAATCCAAAGCGCTGACTCAGCTCTAATAGAGTGTATACGCAAGTTAAGACCCTTTACCTATCTTTACGGAATTTTTACCTATCATTACAGAATTCGTATACACACACGTACATACACGATATGTGCATCTTGGGACCAATTATCTCACGTGCATTTCGAACCACTGCTAGCCCAGCTGTTTGGTCAAATGGAATTAATTTTAAAAAAAGCAAACGGACAAACAAGTGGTGCTTGTATAGGTAATAATTATGAAAGAAATTATTAGCATCAAATGGAAATTAATTTTTAAAAAAGCAAACGGACAAACAAGTGGTGTTTGTATAGGTAATATTATGTTCAAGAAAAGAAAGAAATCATTATTGAAGTCAGGAATCACCAGTTGGCAGCTCCTCTTCTCTTGTTGAAGCCAAGATTGCTTCCATTATATACGATTGCACTGAGTCCCACCAGCGAGTTCACCACCAGCTCTCCTTCCTTTACCTCAAACTCACTCGTCTGTTCACAACAATACAGTTATAGTGACAACACCAACAATAACAAAAGTAGTAGTAGTAGTAGTAGTAGTAATAATAATAATAATAATAAACTTGTCTGTCAGTAATGATGACGATGTGTATTCACGAATAATTCACAGGGTTGGTAAAGTGTTGCCAAAACGGGACTGATGTAACTGAAGAACTAAGTGGTAGAAGGGATATTATTGCAAAAGTAATCCATGGTGTGGTGGGGTACTTGCTAATAACAACAATAATAATAATTATAACTACAACAACAACAATAATAGTAACAATAATAAATAATAATAAATAATAATAAATAATAATAAATAATAAAATATACCCATGCCTACATCTAGCCTTCACTTACATTGCCGTGATTCCTGCGATAGTCTTGCACTGCCTTCTGCAGCTCAGTGATGAGGCTCTCCACCTCCATGAAGGACTTGCCCGACACTTTCTTCCTCCGAATTAGGAGGTGAGAAGCAAAGGTTGTGTGGGGAATCTTGGAACTGAATGGATTCCATCGATCCATGAACCCACTCTGGTCTCTACCCCACGACACTTTCATCCCTTTGCCAGTACGAAAACTGGAGTATATACAAACAGAAACAACACGGGTTAGCGCCACACTTGTAAAGATAATGACACCCTAACAACATCCAATATTATCAGTTTGCAAAACAAACAAACAAACAAACAAACAAAAAGATGGCTTTTGGCATTTGTGAAAAGTAAAAATCATGACATAATTAGCAGCACTAAATCTAAAATAGTGAACGAAACTGGGAAAATATTACACATCAAATTTCACTCTAGGATAGGACAGAGCTCTCTCTGAAAGTTGTTGAGAAAACAGAAAGCCTAGTGCTCGAGGAATGCGTCCACCACACAACTGCATACACAAGACATTGAGCTTTCCAAACACACCAACCAACTTAGCAGAATTATTATGAAGTTTACAAGCGCCTAGAAACGGCTTGCTTCAAGTGGAAGCTTCCATTACAATTATTGAACTGCACGTGATGCAGCTGTGGTGCTGAGATTAGCTCTCAGATAAAGCACTGTACTACAAACAAATACATACATGACAGCCAGCCGAGGAGGAAGCATACCAATGCCATCCACAATAAGTAGTCAAGCCACGTTAGTGGTGCAATTGAGTGTACTGACATATATACCTTGATGAAGATGGTCCCATGGACTATTATGATGTTTACCCTAATTTATAACTGGTGAAAGTCAAAAGAAGAAAGCTATAGCAAAAAACAAATGGGGCCACCAGCACTGGCACTAACGAAATTGAACTACTGTACGTAAAAAAAGTTGATATTATTACGTAATATCGTGAACACAACTCTTTACCGACCGACTATCAACAGCACAACTACATAGAGATAGATATATACTTAATACTGTCATTGTCATTGGCTTCTGTGCCATGAATTCATTAGACAGATATTAGACTGCCAACATTTGCATGTCAAAGAACAGGCTAGGAACAATCCAATTCTGTATTCTTGCATCTCTCACCTCATGACACAACAATACTTGCCAAGAATACTCCGGGTTCTTTGTCACAACTTGCTACTTGCTGACACGGCAAGCAATAGTGGAAAGACACAAAAAAAAACAAAAAAAAAAACAAAAAAAAAAAGAAAGAAAAGAAAAACTACACAATTGGCTGAATGACAAGTTGTACCAAACATTACCTCATGGCTTCTCTTCTACTACTCCAACACTCTTGCTTTATTTCACACACACACACACACACACACACACGTACATACTTGAACCTTTACAAAGACTGTTCTTGTTTAATATGCATAATTAAAAGTTGGTAAGTCATAACAAACAACAACAATATGATGCCTGTCCTCACAGCAAACAACATGGGGGAAATGTGAGTGAGAAAGGAGGCGTAATTACATCACTTCTCACAGCAGTAACAACAACAGTCGTTCAAATTTACAATGCTTATCCTTAAAGTACATCCATCATAAGAGACTGCACAAGCACACCCACAATCTGTACTTTGAACCTTGGCAACACCAGTAATCCATATGCATGTGTTTAATTGACTGTACATGTGTGAAGACATTGCCCTTAAATTGATGCCCATCAATCGCCAATGGTTTCACCATGCATTCCAACATCACATGCCTAATGCAAAAGATGTGTAATGTACTTGCATAACTAATAGCACTGTGCCACTACTTCTTGGTGCTCTTAGAGACATGTGCTACACGCACACACACACACATCCTGATGTGCAGGAATGACACAATTACAAAATTGCACACATGCAGTGAAGTAGGCCTAATCTAGACACACCACTGAAAGATAAATATTAGAGAATCCATGCATATCAGTAGCATGTGCATTGTGATTCCCCATTTCAACCAGATAAACAGCAAGTATTCACCCCCTTCCCGAGATTTGCTGTCTCGGCTAATGTCCCTGGAAGGGAGTCTCCGTCCAATTATACGGGTGTGTCTTCTAGTCACAATCAATCACTAATTCCGACAGGGGCCAAATGGATGCATTTTCTACTGGCATTAGAAGGATGGGCAGAGCATAGTCTTTAAAGCATTCAAGGGGAGGTGGGGGGGGGGAAGAACTTTGGTTATGCCAAGTGTATCAGTCATCTGACCACAAACACAAAAGGCTCTATTTATTAGCTTGAAATGGGGTTAAAAAACAATATGTACTTGTACTGGTGAGACATCTAGAATCGCCTACAGTCTCCATGGGCACTACTAAACAACCACCACCAACTATCCATCCCCACCACAATCTCCCAAACCTTCTCCACACACACACACAAACAACAACAACAACTAAACCATATACCTCCTGTCAAAAACACCTCCTAAATTTCCAACTTACTAGGCGTAAGACGAGGGATACTTGAAGTTGCCGACCTGAATCTCCATGACATGAGACAGAGGGATGAACTTGAGCTCCTCCACAGACGCCAAGATAAAGTTGTACTTGACAGAGATGAGGTTATTGTCGCTGAGCAACACAATGCGCTCCTTCTCCAAATCCCAGTGGTCCACTCTGAACAAAAAAAAAACAAAAACAAAAAAAACAAAAAGAGAGAGAGAGAGAGAGAGAGAATTGTAGAGATGGTTCCTTGGTAACACTAATTCTAACACTCTCTAACAATACAGAACCCTCTAATGGTGCACGAGTACATTAAACAGAGGGCCATACTATACTATATATATGAAAGGGAAGAGGAATGCAGTATTCACAATTGTTAATGTGCCATCATCACTGAAGGTTGGAGCTGTGAGCTGTCCTGTTCAATATTCCAACCATCTGTTTTCTCCGAATGACAGCTTCCTCTCCCCCGCCATTGTTAGACTAAGACTGACTAAAGTGTATAAAGAGGAACAGTTTCAGCCTATCAGGAGTTCACACAGGATTCTTTGCTGGGGGTGGGAGGCACTGCACATACAACCACACCTTCTTTTTTTTTTTTTTTTTTTAACCCATACAACTTTGATGCACTATACTTAACAATGACCACCAGTGTTTGGTTACATGCATGATTATATAAGTGGGGGGGGGAGGAGGGGTGTAGATCTCAGGGCCAGCCCCCCTCTGTATGAAACCCTGATTACGCTCTGAATCTCTTTAAGGTCTCTGTCAGTGGATCCACCTGGATCACTCTGCTAGCTAACAGATACCTACCCAGCCAAGAAAATTACTAAAAAGGTCTACTTTTGCTTTTTTTAAATTAAAGCTCACACCACACAATAAAAGGACTACCCCAAATGTGACACTCTCTTCGAATTTACTCAATAGTGGAAACCCTTTGTAATTAATTAACTACACAACTTGTCTCTGATGACAGGGTGTGTTTGGAGAGACCAAACTCGACAGTATGCATGGAGATTCAACGGAATAGTCGTATAACACACAAATATATATATAAATCAGTACTATTTTTACTTAGTGACAAAAAAAAGGATATCTACTACTAGTGCATAAATGATGCCTATCTATAAACCAGATCCCAATAATAAAAATAAGCTGTTTTAAACAAAACAAAATAATGGATGTCGATCTTGGACCGAATGCATACTTCACACCTGCAAAAAATATCTTCACATGAAGAAAGTATTTAGGCTATATGGCAGTGAAACTAAGCATACTAAAAATATATTAGTACTCTTATAGCTGTATAACTAGGACTCTCTGGTGGAGTTGGCACTTTTGACAACCACTACCCAATGTGACATCACTATAAGGGAATTTAAATAATTGAAACAGCTGAGTTACTACACAAGTTCGTGACAACAAGAATAAAAGAAACTTTAAAGAGAGTTGTTGTTTGCTCAATGTTGTTTGTTTGTTGGTATATGCATACTCCAATCCAGTCCACTAACACACCTACCTACTTTTTTATTCACCCTCAGGAGAGCATCTCTGACCAATCCAAACTCATTATTTTATCACTATTCGGAAATAATTACAATATTGTGGGTGAAAGGTCATAATTGAAGGGTGTAAGCCGACCTTTGTTAGGAATTCATCGGTGAATGGGCTCCATATGGAACACCAGTATTCATGGACACTTGGGATTAGCTGTACTATTCAACTACGTAGGTACATGGCTATATTAGTTAGCTGTTTTATTTTTAGAAAAGGAACTTAAATTTCACTTGTAACACAGTACATTAGTGAATCATTTATCTTTATAAAGTTGCTAGAAACACTGGTTCTTGTGGTTTTCTCATCAAAACCATTCCAGATATGGTAAACCTAGAAAATAAATGGAAAACTATTACGCCAGGTTTCTTCTTCCCAAACTCCACCTTCAAGGTCAGAATGGGAATGTGAGTCACTTCACATGGAAGATACTTCACTAAGTCTTGCGCTAATTAATTCAGTTAAGACATTACTATAGTAGAAGTGTTAGTAGATAGTCTGTTAAATTTGAATTTGACGTAACGTATCAATTAAAATTTCATTCGGCACATAGCAATTATAGCTTGCAGTACATTTTTCAATAGAAGGAAGTAGATTAAAAAAAAAGACATGCACTAAAACACACACACATTTCTACCAGGTAATCACTATTTAACAGTATTTCAATAATTCATAGCCCAGTGACAACAGCACTCTCCGTACAGATGTGCCCTTACTATAAATACTATATCTACTCTTTAACTAAACCATGTATGTAGCAGAAGTAGCCTAAAAGCACATTCAAAACTGCTCACTTCCCTCCAGGTGCGTGCAGTATCAGCTCTATCTAATTAATGACCACAACTCTTCAATAATGTATGTGGGCGAGGTTCCTTGTGACAATAGATTTCTGAAGACTTTGAGCTGGAAACTGAAATACATGCACTGCACAATCTGCTGGAAACTGCACAATGACACTTTTTGCAACAACAACTAGAGTACTTACTCCGTTAAGAGCCAGGATGCTCTAATGTTGGTATCCTTGTCATCCAATCGTGTTTTGATCGCCACCAAGGCTGCATCATAGAGATTGGCCTAACAGAAATACAACTGATAACGTTTAGCATTTACAAGTGTCATTCAGATAAAGCTTACATCAAGCGAAAAATACTGCTTTTCCTCAGGCATGGTCGACACTTGCCAGTTTTCGTCGACTACTCGGACATTTACACCGCTATCTCCCGCAACAGCCATTCCGCCGCTTTCAGCTGGAACTTCAACTTTACTTTCCGTTTCCATCAATAATTCTTATATATTACCACTGCCCAAAAATCAAGTTGTATGCTTGCTATCTCTCTGTGCACAATTATTGGGCTGGGTTTGCTGTAGTTAGTTGCTGAGCTGGCATTTATAGTTGTCACGTGATCGACATTTTCGCGCGATTTGTTGACATCCGCGCCTCTTTAACCTTAGCAACTGGCAATTGGTGGCAGGGTAAAGGGTCGCGAATTTGCCTGTTGGGTGTCTAAAGGAGGCTGAGGTGTTGAAACAATCTGAGTCCAATCATGAAGCCGGAGGCTAGAGTGACCAACATTGAGAGAAAACTTTTGTTATGAATTACTATAATAATGTCGAAATCCAACCCTTCAGCTTTGTAAGTACAAGAAAAAGCACCTTTAAAGGCTGATCTACTGATATATCTTCCTTAGCAACGGCCTACTTCAGAAACATGGAAGAAATCATCCTCATCCAGAGCCTCAGCTAGGGACTGGCCGGTTTGCAGAGGAGGGACCACGCCATGATAGGTTAGAACACACCATGGCTACTGAATCTTCACATCAGTGGAGTGAAGGCACATTCACAGACGCCAGCAGGTGTTCTGCATATTCATGGGGCTTAGATGAAGCTGTAAGCTGTTCTTTGATTAGTTGTTACTGCTAGCAGTTTTAAATTTATGTAGTAATAGAATTTTACTTAGCAATTTTTTTATTCTATTTCTATACTCCGTGTTGACGTAAATACTTGAATTGGGAGGAGTAAGTGTTAGAATCTGCAATAACTTACCGTAGATGCGAGTTGTTAAACGGCCTAGTTTATATCCTCCAAGCAGTAGGTTAGCAGGCGCTTAATAAAAAAAAAATGGGCACTTACAGCGTTGTAGGAAAATGTTTTGATATAAGGGGGTTCCAAGACATGGTTGTTGTTTTTTTTGTTTTTTTTAATTTTTTTGTTCATGTGAGAAATCACCTCATTAAATTGTGCCCCAAATTAGGGGGGGAAGGGGAGGCTCCAGCCCCCAGAACTGCCCCCTCTTCCTGTGCCACTGGCTTAACAGTGAGTGTTGACATAATAACTGGGGCTGAGTGCCAATAAGCAGTAGATGAGATGCATGAAACGCTTAATAAAAAGTGCTAAAAGCTGGGAAGAAATGGGCGTTAAAACAATAAATAATAATAGTTATAATAACTAGCCAGTACTGCGCCACACAGTGGCACTTGATGTTCCGCAAATTAGGACTGCAGTAGCATAAAGTGGTTTTAACATCCTCTACCATTTGTTTTGGTTACATCAATCCTCCACTTTTTACTTGCTATTTTTTACTCATTATTCATAATACAGACACACAATGATGCTGTCATTATTACTGATGACACTTTACCAACCTGGCTCAGCTTTGCACACACCATACCATCACAACCATCGTTACTGGCGACGCTTATCAACCCCTTACCAACAAAACTGTACCAACCCAGCTCAGCTAATGAATTATTCATGAATATACACATCGCAAGCATATTTTTATATTATATAGGATGATTATAGTAGAGCCCTTGAATCTGTTTTTTTTTTTTTTTTGACGATAACTTATGATTTATGGTATGTTTCACTAGTTGATACCTGAATAATGATGGTAGTGCATGGCATTATTGGTTGTTTGTTTGTTTGTTTGCAAATTCTTGTTTGCAGGAGCTGGATAGAGTAGCTGCTGAGTCAGTACGCAAGAAGTTTGAGAGGATAAACGCCTTTTTGTTCGAGGGAAAGTCTACCGGTACGAGGCGCGTGGACGAGGAATGCAAAGAGTGGAGCTGCACTTTCCCTCATTTCGAGTACGTTAGAGCACCTTGTGATAAAGGAGGAGTGGCTGTTGTCACACATTTCTCTGTGTAATCATCTGTTTCTGGTTTGTTCGTTGCAGGGTTAAAGGCATACATCTCCTGGACACTATGGAGGATGGAACGGAAATGGTGACTCCTGACCCTCTGCTGGATATCTCCTCTAACTCAGAGGCGCCCAGGGAAGATGGAGCTTGCAAACAAGAAGAGGACAAGTAAGAGTAACGGTTTGTTGTTTAGCTGTAGTCATGCATTATTTTATGATCCTGTACAAAATGGAGCAAATTTGATCTTTGTTACTTTGAAAGTTTATATATATATATATTGCAGGTTGATAGTGGTTGGGCGGAAAATAATACCTGTTGCCATGGAGCTGGACAAGGATGAGGACAGTCCCCTGTACGAGGAAGTGTATGTAGAAGATGGAGTGCTTGAGGAAAACTTCGCATACGATAAGACGTACGTAATGAGCGCTGGATAGAGGGGAAGTAATAAAATTCAGGGGGTGAGATATATTGTCTTTTATAGTAGTAGTAGTAGTAGTAGTAGTAGTAGTGGTAGTGGTAGTAAAAAGTAGTAGTGGTGGTAGTAAAACTAGTAGTAATAATAGTAGTAGTAGTGGTAGTAAAAGTAGTAGTAGTAGTAGTAGTAGTAGTAATAATAATAATAAAGTAGTAGTGGTAGTTGAGTAGCAGTGAAGAAAGAATGAATAAACAGAGATCAAGTGTACAAATGTGCAGAGTCAATTTCAGTTTCTGCATACTCTACACTTGAACCAGCTCTCAATATATATATATATATATCCCTATGTCTTCATTTTTTCTATTTGCATAGGCGTACATGTACCCTTTTCTACTAATATGCCTGCGCATGTTATGAAGTTCCATGGCAATATTTAGCTACATTTATAGCGGGGTATTAGTTGAGCCATGATAAATGATCAGCAAAATAGAAATAGCCCAGGAGTTAGGAGGTTAATAATTCTAGAAAACGGGCGCACAGAGTCAGTTACCCAAACAGCAGAAGAAAAAGAGACAAAAAAGAAAAGAAAAGAAAACGACTGGGCTCCAAGATGAGCTAAAAAAAAAGCTTCTACTGTAGAGCAAGTGAGATATGTAGTTATTTACATCAAAACTACATTAGTTAACTCACAATGTTCTGTAGCTATAGCTTTTCTTTTAGCCTTCAATGGGAACCATTATCTAGTATATTATTATATTACTGGTAGTAGTAATAGTTGTAGTAATAGTAGTAGTAATAATAGTAGTAGTAGATGAGGTGGTGGTTTTAATTATACATCATCACTCAGTTCCGTTGCATGTGCAGTGATGAGGTTAGCCAACGAAGTTCTGACAAATCCGATCGTTGGCGTCGTCACCACGGAGTGCCTCCAGTCACGCCCAACGCATGTGTAAGAGATGCGGTCCTCGATGCTGCCTTTGGGCATGTGTGGAATGAGGCGATAGCAGTGCTGCAACCGCTGCTCGAAGCCATCAGAATAAATAGCCAAGGTATACATTTGCTGAGGCTGGGGAGAGTTAACTGAGGGGGGTGGAGAGGAAGGAAGGAAGGAACTTGGTGTTGTGGCATAAGCATGACTGCTTTGAAGGGAGGGCTAAGGAGGGCATTTGCCCCCTCCCCTGGAAATCCTTTAGTACTAACATTTTGACTGTGCAACATGTTGGCATACCTTTGCATGTTTTTATCAAGTATTGCAATGTCCTATGTCACAAAACTTTCCAAGTGGTGAATACAATTTATTTGTCAGTGACTTTCGATATAATGTAATGAAAAACAACAACTTCACATGTGTTAGTCACTCAAGACAGTAACTTCTCCATGGATCACACTCTCACTCCTACAGAACCCAACATGGCCGACAGCCCACAGGAGAAAGCATACGTGCTGCCAGAAATTGTCCATCCTCCAAATTATGAGAAAACCTACAACCAAACCGACCCCAAAGTAAGACATTCCCAAAGTGACAAAGAGATTGCTACAGAGGGTATTTGTTTTAATAAAGTTAGTTTTATCAACTCGGCCAATTTCACGAGTTTCACTATATCTACCAATTAATGAACAATAAAAAATAGTACATGTGACTAATTATATATAAAATAGAGTACATGAACTAACTATAATATATATAATTTTTTAAATTTTTATTATACATTTTTTATTGTGATTAATATGTTAGTTTCCTAGATGGAAGTTCACTGCTCCGAGCATGCCCTCTAATTACGGGTCCTCCGGCAGTCCTGCGGCAGCTAATCTGTCCGGAGTGATTCAAATCAGAGCCATGGCACTGCAGCACAGAGGTCAAAGGTGCCTGATTTACTTTAAAATTTGCTTTTTGATAGGTGAAAATAAAATTCAAAATTTTTCATTTTACTTCTACAAAATATTTTGGTCCAAGATTGCTTTGAAGTTAGTGTTTTGTGTATGTGTGTTGATCTTAGTATTTTACCTGTGGGCGGTAACAGTAGGGAGGGTACTCCCCTTTACCCACTGATCAATGACCGTCCTGTGTCTGGCTTAACGGCTCCCCGCCTCGGCAAGCTCTCCACGCCCCTCCCTCCTCGCACCGACTTTGTGATTCCTCCGACGCCAAGCTCCACCAACGTGGGGTCGAACCGCCTCTCTTCCAGTCACCTTACCAGCCGAAGAAACATCAATACAGCCGTGCTTCGCCCGATAGAGAAACCGAAAACTCCCGCGCTAGTAGCCATGCCTATGGACAGCGGAATCAGGGGGTTTCGCCTGGGAGTAAACTCACTCCCGTATTCTCCGCCTACTACTCCTATGGTAAGACACTCTCAACTGCCCCCACTAGAGGTGTCATCCAATAACCACTCCTCAGCCACTGCATCCAGGATTCCCCCGAGTTATTCCTACCCTTCCTCTGACAAATCATTCAATGCTCAACATCGGGTCAGCGCCCAGCAAAGGGGCAGGGTGACGTTTAACTCCCGGGTGGCCAGTGCCGCTGATGACCCCGATGTGTGGAGTCATAACAGGGTAATTTCAGGGGCGGCAGTGCCCGGGGGAGATCTGAGACCAAGTACTACTAATATTGCGCTAAGACCCATTGAGGGTCAGGTTAAATCGTCGTATGGTATGTCCCGAAAGGTGTCGGAAAGCTCCTCCTTTTTTGGTCGTAAGAAGGGCATCGGTCATGTAGCAGGTGCTCACGGTGGTGGTGGGGCCTTTGGAGGGGGCGGAGAGATGATTTACGGGATTGAGGAGGATGATGAATTGACAGATGGGTCCAGGTCATTCACAGTGACAGGGAGATCTGGAATCGTCCGTAAGTTGTCAGCAATTTTCAGATGTGCAAA
>WLWI01001308.1_pt1 | contig 21735 bp, 10 predicted proteins | sample 6701501 | NCBI WGS metagenome assembly WLWI01 (sample SAMN12718690, study PRJNA515312) | sponge metagenome | isolation source: marine sponge | host: Mycale hentscheli | place: New Zealand: South Island, Marlborough, Capsize Point | collected 2014-11-01 | reverse complement strand
ACATGCAGATGGAAAAATGTTTATAATACCCTGGGACTTCTACTCTATTGCTTCAATTCCATTTCGAGCTGTTCAGCCAAAGTACATCTGCCTCTTTGGCTGCCATATCAAATTCACCTCTCAAGCATGTACATCATCTTAAATATTTCCCATGTAACACTAGCTAGCCAAAGTATCACATGCCATTCAAATTGTGCCACCAGCCATTTTAGTGAGTCCAATTATGTTCAATGGAGTTGCATTCTCCTGCACATGTCTGCTGGTGACAAATAAATCCATAAAACCTCATCTTATGAAACTACACAACGTGGGTAAAATTAGTTTTTTCATTTCCCGATTTGTCTCAGACCTCAATTAGAGAAAATAACATTAAAAATGGATTCTACAAACACAAAAAATCTTATACTGAAAAAATACATGTAATTTTTTTTTTTCAGTCCATTTTATTTCTTTTATTTGTTTTCAGTCATCATTGTAAAGTTTTCATAATGTGCCAGGCCTCAAATGAAAAATTAATATCAGGAATTAATTAGGCATGCTAGATAACCCTAAATTGGACACATTAAATGTAGTATTTGCTGTTGTTTTTAGAGCCAATTATTTTCATAGCAACCATTTTAAATTTTGATCAAGCTTGCTACTTGGGCAACCCATCTCAATTTTGTTGTGAAACCACTTGGGATTAAAAATCTGCAAAAACAAACAAACTTGCATATTACTCAAAATGAGTTCATAAAATGTTGACTAGACAGTTAAAAGCTCTTAAGGATATGCAATTTGTGGAAAACAGTTTTGAGCACAGTATTCAAAGAAAAAATAATCATTTGATATGAAACACGTTATTTAAGATTAAGTGAATAGAAGTGTAATAAACTATGTGATTTCATGTTGGAATGTAAATTAAATAGAGTTAAAATTTTAAGGTAGTAACCTTAAATTTACAATTTTCTAGAATATTTTCCAGTACTGTGACCATTAGCTTCATTTCAAATCAATTTTATAACTCATGCTTCAAAGGCCCAAGCTAGCAAAACTAAGTTCTATTCTGCTTTCAGTATAATATTACAATAATAGGACTAGCTAAACTACGATGCTGGGTGGGTGAGCTTTAAAATTATGTTCAGAGTGAAAACAATTATAGACAGCAAAACTAGATAGTACCAAACATTATGTAACATGAATAAACTGATGAAATTTACAAAAAAATATTTGTACTTTTCTCATAGCATGATCCAATTCCCAAGGAAAGAACATAGCTATTATTATATCAAATTGAAGGTAATGATACTTCCTTTTCATTTGCAATATTAGATAATAAATTTAAGGATTATTTTATAAAGATAAACATTACAATGTAAAATAAATTGTAAAATATTAGATTAAATGATTTAATTAAAGGGACCAGTAATAATTTGGTACTATTCAACATTTTTATAATAACAATCTGGTTCTATCTGAGTGATCTGATATTTTGTTTGTTTGTTTTCCCTTTATTAGCTTTAAACAAATAATCTTAATAACCTAATAGATTTTTGGAAAAATTTGTTCATGTAGTTATAGGTTAATCCATTCTTATCACAAGATGTGCAACAATTGAATGTACTAGCTAGTTGCAGAATCTCAGAAATATGAATGTGAACATTAACAAACATGTATGGGAAGTGCAGTTTAAACGAGTAGCTTGAGCAAGCATTTGTAAAAGCTACTGATTAATCTCAATTGTTTTACAGTTTCTATTGAACTTGACTGCCATGAGTAATAATTATTACAACATTATTCTTACCCAACACAGTAATGTTAACATTTTGATTGACATTAGGATCTCCACCAGATTCTCTACATAGAATATTAACTCCATTGAATCCAGGAAATGCAGTTACTTGTAATGTACTTCTCCTCCCAGATCCTGAGCCACTGGCTGACAGAGTGATGTTACCTACTGTTACAGTGGCACCTACAGTAACTCCTCCATTATTCAAAGATCCATCAAGAAATGGCAAAGCTACCCACTCATATGCTGCCACAGTTAATGTACAAGTGAAGACTAACTCATCTCCAGTACAGAATTGTGTTTGAGAAGTTGTCACACCATTTGACTGAATCTCCAATGATGCATAACTAACTGTATAAACAACAAAATTAGAGCATTAAAAATGACAAAAAAATTTGATGAGTGAGTTGTCACAGATAAAAAATGCCACTAAATTTAATAGAGTAAATTATCATAAATTACTTGAATTGTGGTTGATGTACAATTTAATAATTAGCTTTTTCTAATTGTTTTTTTTTTTCAAATTATAATGGTATTAATGTTATTAATGAAAATTATCTTAAATGGAAATTTATCCAAGTGGAATAAAAGCATAGAAGTATTTCGGTATTAATTAAACTCCCGAGTTGTATAGATTCAATTTAAGTAGCTAGCTACATAGGCTAAATTATTATGTAAAACTAAAACACTCAGTGCTTTTGTCAATAGTAATTTTTTATAAATTCTCTCTATAATCTCACTTCAAATGTTTCCTATATGTATAAAATGATCAACATTATTAATTGTTTCTTCACAACTTTATTGTATCTTAATATTCTGAAAACAGAAATAAAGAGTAATGAAACAATATGCACATAATCAATCTAAATCACTCAACCAATGCTTCTTTGAGAATAGACTTGAAGAAGCCAATATAGAGGAGGTCACATATAAAGGGCATAGCCTGGCACATATCACGATAACGAAAAATGCTGCAATCAGTTTCTCACCAAATTTTCAGAGAATATTTTAGGGCAAATAACCACAACTTATAAGTGCATAAAAAACTTGAAAAATATGTCATATATGTAAGAAAAAAGTCATGAGCATCATAATAGAAGGAAACAAAAACAAAAGCAAAAAAATGGCACATTATAAAAATAGAAAGAAGTTAAGTTTCCAATTGATGCAATTTAATCCAACTGCGCTGGATTTACAGCATACTAGTAAATAACCTGATTTCTGTGCTCCTTGATACCACTTGAATGTTGCAATAACAACAAGTAACCCAATGCAACTAGATTAAGACTACCCCTTCTCTCTTACTTATGTGTTCAAATCATTCAAAAATATTCACGTGACTACCGTGTACCGGTCAACCAAATACATGTTCAGCACCATCTGGGTATAGCTTCATATTATCCTGAAACTAAAAGTACTGGAGCACACCAACAGCATTGATAGGAGCTAGACATGATTATTTTATTGCGTTACTCGCCAAATTTATTATAAGGTTGTTTGTAAGTTTGAGAAATTGTTTTAAATGTGGTCTCGAATATAGTGAGCTACTCAGGTTCTATTTGCAGGCTGCCTTATGGAATTTGAATAGAGGAGCTAGAGGTCAAAGGGCATCCCTTCTCCCTTCTTTACCCAAATTTCTGGAAGGTTTTCAGAATGTGTTAAATAAGGCCACAGATTTTGTGTACACAGAATAGCATTGAATTATTATAAACACGACCTCTCTGTCTTACCAAAAAGTATTTACAGTAGAAATTATAAACGAATTAATGATCACAATTTCTTTCTCAGTTTTTTTTACTCATTAGATGTATTCTCTCTACGAATTGAAAATATTTGGTCACCACCAGGAATCGAACCCAGGACTGCTTTCTTTTAAAAAGAGGGAATACATCTAATGATTTAACCATCATAATTAATGCGCAAATTTTTGACACAAATATATTGGGGTCGCTCCCTGTTATTAGGAGTAGAAACAGATAGGTAATGAAGTACATAACCCAAGCCCCAATGTGTACAATGGGGCTACAATTTTATTACTGAATCAAAGTGGTGTAAAACAATGTTTTGCCAACCAAGTCAATGATAAGTTGTAAACAAATGGGAGTAAATAGATAATTGTGCAACCTTCTAGTTAAAATACCCAGCAGATCTACACTTCATCTCTCAAAACTCTAGATCCAACTCTGTGGCAATAAAAGCAGAATATACTAGCTTATTGGATGCTAAGTATGAAAAAAGAAAAGTAAATACTAATTCCTATCATCTTATATAGCTATAACACAGCATGAATCTCACATTGAAGGTGAGGACAAAAAGCAGTTGTAATAGCTATGTGAAGCTTGAAAAATAATTGTGCGCATTGGATATAGCTAGATTGTGCATTATTCTATAGTAATGTGACAATTATAGATAAATATTATTGATTTTTTTCTGTCTAACAGTTTGCCTTTAATGTTCTAAAACTTGCCTTATATTTCTTTCAAAAGCTAATTATGTAATTTTTCTATTAACAACAAAAAATTGAGTTGCTAAGCTCCACTAATTTTTAGTTGGAAGGAGGTGGGGCTTTAGCCATTTTGATCACTTTGTCGTTATCCAACTGATTGATGTGACACATAATAAGATGAAATCTGGTAAGGAGTCTACTTCTTCAAGTCTTCCTGATGTAAAAAATGAGTCAATATCATATAAAAAGTCTCCTTATTATACCAGTTGAATAGTTTCATTCCATTGATGTCTTCAATATTCGTCAATAAAAATAGTAAACTTTCACTATTTTTATGCTACATTATTCAGTCTGTAATCATGTATTTTATGGAGATATTTTCATGTGTCTATTCACTTATTGTCAACTGACCTGTATGCTCAACCTTTTTAAAGTGTATTCTTGATCAATTCTTTGGCCTGGTACTTAAAATCATTCCTGAGTGGTCATCATAATGATCAAATGGAGCCATGCTTAGAACAATTGAACTCCTTGACTCGTAAACCTTATGCAATTCTTTCAAAAAATTCTAACTTGTGATCTAGCTGCTAGTCTTCAACACTCGATTATACCCGAAGAGTAAAAAATTACAGAGAATAGTGGAGAGGAATAGATGGTTCCTGAGTTACTGACCATTTCAAAGTGACGTGGTGTATTATTGTTAGGATTAGGCCAACTTTAAACACTTTGGCTGGTGAAATTTGGTGCAGTCAAAATCGGATCCACAGTAACAATGGCTATGAAAAGCACTAATTTAAAAGGTGGTTACCAGTATTCCCTTTACCTAACCCCTTTGCATATGCCCGTGATAATTACTGTTCATGATAAAACAACTAAAGTCTTCATTCTGCTGCCAGAACATGTAGGAAATAATGATATTGTTTTTGGACTCATAGTTAAGACTACATCTACAAAGTTATGCTCAAATGTGACCGTCTACAGGAAAACCGGGCACAACGCGGCGTGCGTAAATATCGAGAAAAGATCAATCGATTTCTTAAAAATGTATTGTTTCAAGCCGAAGGAAGGGACTGGTTAGGTCTATTATAGTGGGAACGACTTAAGCTACGACAATAAAACTTGGAGAGCTCAATATCTGGACGCGGACAACTCTGTAAGTGCAAAAAAAAATTTTTTGAAGGGTGCCACGTTGTTCTAAGCATGGCTCTATTTGATCATTATGATGACCACTCAGGAATGATTTTAAGTACCAGGCCAAAGAAGTGATCAAGAATACACTTTAAAAAGGTTGATCATACAGGTCATATCTCCATAAAATACATGATTACAGACTGAATAAAATGACAGAATATAGCATAAAAATAGTGAAAGTTCACTATTTATTGACGAATATTGAAGACATCGATGGAATGAAATTATTCAACTGGTATAATAAGGAGACTTTATAATGATAGTGACTCATTTTTTACATCAGGAAGACTTGAAGAAGTAGACTCCTTACCAGCTTTCATCATAAAATTACATTATTCAGAGTCTGATAACGACAAAGGGATCAAAGTGGCTAAAGTCCCACTCCGCCTCCTACTTAAAACTGGTGGAGCTTAGCAACTCAATTTTGTTGTTGTTAGAAGAAATTACTTAATTAGATTTTGAAAGAAATATAAGGCAAGTTTTGGAACATTGAAGGCAAACTGTTAGATAGAAAAAAATCAATAATATTTATTATCTATAATTATCACATTACTATAGAATAATGCACAAATATTTTTCAAGCTTCACATAGCTATTACGACTGCTTTTTGTCCTCACCTTCCATGAGAGATTCATGTTGTGAAAGCTGCTAAAAAAATAATGTTGATTATAGCTATATAAGATGATAGGAATTAGCATCTACTTTTCTTTTTTTCATATTTAGCATCCAACAAGCTAGTATATTCTGCTTTTATTGCCACAGAGTTGAATATAGAGTTTTGAGAGATTCAGTGTAGATCTGCTTGATATTTTTACTAGAAGGTAGCACAATTATCTTACTACTCCTATATGTTTACAACTTATCATTGACTTGGTTGGCAAAAACATTATATTACACCACTTTGATTCAGTAATAAAATCACAGCCCATTGTACACATTGAGACTAGAGTTATGTACTTCATTACCTATCTGTTTCTACTCCTAATGACAGGGAGTGACCCCAATATTTGTGTCCAAAATTTGCACATTTATTGTGATGGTTAAATCATTAGATGTATTCTCTCTCTTTCACAGCCTTTAGCAATATAGAATTAACAATATTTATACAGAAATGAAATATTTGGTCGCCACTAGAGTTGAACCCAGAACATATTGCTTAAAGCATAAGCATTCTGCCACTGAGCTACGACAACCAGCCAGCACTACTGTTAAGGTGTACTGTTATGCTACAGTTTCACTCTCAACAGACCAATAGAAATCCTCTTTATTTTCAAAGATTCTGTTTGTACATGGAATATTTTTACTCCATTCATTTATTGTGGCAATGAAATATTTTTAATTCTGTATTGTTTAAAAAAGCCTGTGTGGAAGAGATAGAATACAGAATGAGTAAAAGAAGGCTGAGAAAGAAATTGTGAAGTGATAAACAGCAGAGTTAAAAAAAAATTCCACAGATAAAAAAAATTCTATAAAAACAAAAGATTTCCATTGGTCTGTTGAGAGTGAAACTGCATGATTGCAGTATAGTCAGGGCATTCTAATCATGAACCGGGAATAAATTCCTTACCAAGAAATTTTTATACCAGGATGTTGGTAATGATGCCTATAATGACCCCTCAAAAGATTGAAATCCAATTCCCCTAGGGGAACTTGCTACACTCACTTAAATTTTACTACTCAGTACATTATATGGCAATCAGTGAATGCAGCCAAATAAGTGTAATACAGGTTATGTGCGTGCATGCGTGGAGGGTTACAGTTGTCTCTTTATCACTCATACAACATTCATTCTGTCACCCTGTCAACAATGGATCTCATATACACCTTGAGAGAAGAGGAACTCAGAATACGTAGGTGTACACTGGCTACTATTCGGCGTTATTCCGAAGCTGTCAAAAGAGCTACTGCACTTATTTTTAGAGCCATATTTTTAATATCTATATATATATATATTGTATAAGCTAAATTTTCATTCCGTTTTACTCGCGCATTATTCTAAAAAAAAACTCTCTGTAACTTTACTCTAAGGGGGGCATGCTACTTTGCGCAAAATTTGGATTCAATTCAGTGATCCAGTTCCACGAAATATCGATTTTTACTTACAAGTTGACAAGTGATTCACAATTTCTCCCTGCCCCCCCCCCCCCCCAAACGTGTGATGGTAATAGCAGGCATAGCTAATTGCCTGGCTTTTTTTACTAGCTTTTCATAAAAAAAAATTTTTTTTAAAAGAAAATGGTAGTGCACTAGTACCATAATATTTGATTATATACAATATAATATCTATTATAACGCTTGTGTGTCATGAACAATTAAGTAGAATGGGTTTTTTTAGTACATGTAGAATCCATTTCATTGTATTTAGGATTTGAATGTGTGGCTAGGTGTTTTAAGGACAATTTGCTTTTGTGGCAGCAAAAAAAAAAATCATAAAGATAGCTTTGAAATATCATTCCAGTATGAATTCTGTCTCTGTATCATACTCCTCGCTTTCCTCAGAGCAGTGATAGGGAAATCATCTATCCTCTACTGCCTGCAAAGTATCCATTGACAACCATAACAAAATCGTAAATTAGTGTATAATGTGTTGATAATTAGTTTGTTAACCTCTACATCATTGTAATTTTTTTGCTAACTCTAATTATCAAGACAGTTTACGGATTTTGTTATGGTTGTAAATGGACACTTTTCACCCTACAAGCTAAGCTGCTAAAGCCATGCCTTGAAGACCTCATTTGACTATCTTGATAGCATTCTGCTCACTAAACTGAGCAGCAGATACAGCATTCCAGTAACCTTTGTGGTGCCGACAGATAAGATCTACCTTGGCATCAGAAGCCATATCCAACAATTACTGGGTAAGAAAGCGGTGCATAGTGAAAAAGCAAAAACTCGCTGAAATCGTTTAGCACTTTGCCATGCATGCAATCCTAAATATTGTCATAGATTCTAAACTCCCCAAAATCCCATAGTAAGAGTCGTTTTACTAATTCTATGACTAGAACATAATAGCATTAGCGACACAACCATAAAAATTCCAGAAGTTATCCGTGGTTGCCACTAGGGCAACCAAGTTTAATTTATCTTGGGACCACATCTGAATACAAATCAGCAAAATAATTTCATTGGAATGAACTATAATAGCTAACTAGAGTATAGTAATGCTAATGGTTTGCATCTTCGGTGCTGAATTTAATTTAACTGCTTTCTTACTTTCATCGAATTTACTCCTAAAATTTGGTACTAGTCAATGTGATGGAAAAACAATTTGAAGTACTTTTATAGGTGTCTGTAGTGAAAAAAAAAGATTGTGCTGACAAGAAATAATATACCACCTGAATATTTATTATGAAATTATGTTGTTGTCGTCTTTCTTAGTTGCATATTATCACTAAATTAGTGTCACTCACTTCTTGAACTTTAAGTAGACTTGGTCACTAACATTACTTTTTATACATCATGTCAGTCTTGAAGCTGCTGTTCATTTATGCTCACTTCCTAGTTTGTTTGCTTAGCTGTACCTTGCTTTTGTGTAACGATGCACATATGACTGGTGGTACTGGTGCAGCTTATATGGCCAGGGTCATACCACTTTATTACTTGTCACTACTGACCCTTACACCAGATGAATGTTGACTTTCAAACTGAATGAATACTGACTTAATACAAATGATTCATTGGCAATGATGAGTTCACCTGCAATGCAGTGGGAACTGTTGTGTGTGATGAAAATAAACAGGAATGTGAAATAGAATTATATATCTAGTATATCCAGTACTTCCCCAGTGTGAGTCTGGATTGGCATTAATGTAAATTTTTTGGAAACAGTTAGTTTTGCTAGCTATTAAGGAATAGTGAATCTTTGTCAGTTTATAATTGGCTGAGCAAGAGACATCTTGAATCTCACAGCACTAGTAATGTCTTTATTATTTTAAAATTTATTTATTATTTTAGTAAAGTAAGAATTAGAGTTAACTTTCAGTCATTCCTTCATTTCACAGTTGCTAACTTTCTTGAATAAAAAAACCTGAACACACACTGACACTTCTTCTATTTTAACAGAAATTGTTATTCTAACACTAAGGCAGTGCATGATGTTCTTTGTGTCCATTAATCATTGAAGAAGGCTCTAGCTACCAAGTTGAACTTTTAATTAACTACTACAAATAGCTAGTGGAAATTCTATTGCATTTAATCTGGATGAGTGTAACTATTAACAGAGAGTGTTTAAAAAATGAAGAATTCTATAAACCAGGTTGGACTCCAGAGCTGGCAGGAAATAATGGAGCATTCCTGCCAGACAAAGCTGGTTGATAAATATGGTATTGGTTCCAAAAATGGGACAATCAATTAACTGGATGAGGGAAACATGCACTGAAAATTTAGTTTTAACAAAACCAAGGCGATTGGCGACTATGCTTAGGCATGATGTGCCTAGCCAGAGGTTTTTCAAGCTTTCATTGAAAACAAAGTTATCTAACTGTTTGATGGTTGCTGATAATAATAATAAAAAATTATAAGCATCACAATACTGGAAAAACATTATTAATAATGAATTATTAGCTCCTGCAGTAAAAAAAATTAGTTTTTCTAAGTAGCATTTGATAATAATCTCTCAACTACTAAAATAAGCAGTTATTTCAAAAGAATCTACAGGTAAAGTTTCTTGCCATAGTAGGTGCAAGTAAAAAAAAAAGTATTTTAGAAAATGGTTTTAGTCTATTCCTACTTTAAAATCACCATCCCATCTTTAAAGGATTGCATACCATCCTTACATATAAATGATTTGCTTGTGCACAAATGGCAAACATGTAATTAGTTGTTTACCACCATAATGTTGAACTCTTTCTTAGTTCAAGTATTTCAATTTAGGCAATACTATACAGGTGTTTAGAATTAATTTTGGTGTTTTTGTAAGTTATGTATAACTATAGGACTGGTTTTGGCATCAATTCCAACTGAATTCTATGGTAAAAGTTTCTATTCACAATATTTTTCGAAGTTTCAACAGTTAATAATTAATGTCTATCTTTAGGCAAATACAGTATTAGAAATGGGTATATAGCTGGGATATAAATACAATGATACATTTTCCCCTAAGTTGATGTTTTAGCTCTTGTTCATGTAGTTACCATTAATCTAGGAGAGTTATAACATAATCTGGTATCAGTAATTCACTCTCATCTCTCCCTGCTTCTAATTCTGCCTCAACTTTCAGAAAACCATTTAACATGATGAATAGATGAAGTGTGACTGTACTATTATATGTTTAAGTGCTGGCTTCGGGTCTGTGTTATTACCAGTATTGACTTTATTTTGTCTCAAATTGGAGCTAGCAACATCAGAAAGCATGGTGGCTGTCACTACCCGAAAAGTGTCCATTGACAACCATAACTAAATCATAAATAAGTGTATAATGTGTTGAAAACTAGTTCGATAACCTCTACAGCCTTGTAAAATTTGTTTTAACTATTTATCAAGACAGTTTACGGATTTTGTTATGGTTGTAAATGGACTCTTTTTACCCTGTGTGTATGTTCTGCTTGAATTGAAGGATTAATTTTGTATGACAACATTTCATGTATTTGTGGTTGCAACGATCCAGGTTTATTTCATTTGAATTTTAAAAATTATTAATTGCCCAAGTAGATAAAAAATAGATTCAGTCAGTTACACAGGAATTGCATGCACTATTGCAATGAATTTTGTACTATTCTGACTTTCAAATAACAATAATTTGAAATAATAGTTTACTTGAAGATTATCATCAATTTGGGTTCGTGAACCTTCATCATAAATATCTGCCATGCTGAAAATAGTAGTAATCACTGGAATTGGATGTGATTATACTAACACTGCACTAGTGGATGTTACAGAGTCAAATGCCTACAACACTATGACTGCATTACCTGTGTGTTGTGAGGAATATAACTTTACAGTGTCTGGTGTGGACAGAAGCAATAGAGAAAGTGAACCAGCGACAGAGGGACGGGGAGTGAATTTTTCAGGTAGGTATGTATGTGTGTATGAGTATTTGTATTTATTTATGTGTGTATGTTTGTATGTATGTATGTATGTATGTGTGTATGCATGCATGAATGTAGGTATATAAGTGATGTGCTTTAGTACAAATGACGAGTGAGCCATTGTGCACAAATAATTCAAAACATTAATAAAATTTTTGACTATATAAATTACCATCAGCTACAAACAAAAAACAACAACAACTGAACAACTAAAACATGGCAGAGTCTATTTAATTTTGTAATTTGAAATGGTTGCAATGACTTAGTAACCACTCATTGCAAATTATGGGGCGTGAAAAAGCAACAACTATCAATTCTGATGAATTCTCACACAATTTAGAGCCTAACACTAAATCAGATAAGTTTATTGATTCTAAGCAGAAAATTAACTCTCTCAACACACTCATTCACTGGATAAACCAATGCAAGATTTATTTCTGTGTTTTCTTGGTGATGCCATAATGGGCAAGCTATTACAAACTACACATTAATCAAGATGACATACTATTGCCACTAATTCTGTAAATGAATTCCAGTAAATTTGTAAGCCATAACTGCATCCTGCTATATTTGGTTCACATTAGAAACAGTCAAATTCCAAAGGGTAAACAATTATATCTCTTCAATAATGAGTGTTAACAAAAGGATTGTGTTTAATGGAGTTTGGAACGGGTCGACTACCAAGAGAACACAAAATTGTAACAAAAAATATAATACAAATTTATTCACATGTACAAGCATTATATAAACAAATATCTGCGATTTTATGTGTCACCTGTGATCGTGTCTTGCTTGTCTCGCTCACCAATTATTACAAATCAATGTGTCTTTCTCAACCAGCTATGAATGAGCAGATTAGACTACACTATTCTTGATCTTAGTCTTGTTGTTGTTTTTTGCGAGGTACAGTGTAACTACATGTAAGATATGAGTAATTGAGATAGTTAAATCAGTGTTATTTTCAGAACACACATCCAAAATCTGGGTTGTGCAGTTAACCTATGACAAAAGAAGAGTCAGGAATATACTAGGGGAAACTATAGATAATAGTGACAGCTGAAAAATGTAATTAATTAGTAATAATTCACCACTCTGCTTAGTGGTAGATTGTCCTTTCATGAAGCACACGAGCCCGTGTTAGGGAATGATATCTGATTCTATCTGATTATGATTTTTTTTCCTGTCAGATCAAGTACAGCATTGTTTTAGTGTGTATGAGCTATAATGTGAGTATGAATTGTGCACATCGAAAGTATGAACATGCAATAGTTGTTACTTGTGGCTATATAAAATGGGGATAACTGGGGCATTGTATCCTTCACAGAAATGATAGATCTTTCAATAAGAACAAACCAATTTCTTGTCAACTAAGATAACAAGCATGGGTATATCAAGAGGCTCAGAACATATTTGGGAATGAAGAGATGCAAGTTTTTGTTAGCATTTATTATGATAAAACTGGAGTGACACTTGTATATTTATGATATGAAAGATTGTGTGCGAAAGTGGCAAGAGAACATAAGACTTTATCACAGCATTAGCTGCAACTAAGTTTCACAATGTCTGTGTATACTACCAAGTACAAAGTAGAAAAAACAGGAGATGATCATTTGCTAAATACATAAGAGTCAATACAGAATACAGAAATTTTGGTATCAGTAATTACCAAGTTGTTGCCTGCCCCATTTCACTTATTAAATATTAAACAATTTTTTTTGTTTCTTCTGAAATTTGATGACAACAATTATGACTACAGGATTGTCACAGTATTTAATGATCTCCATTTTATGTGTACACCCTTAGTACCCCCAAACCCATCCCCTTACAAATTCTAGTTCTGCCCCTGAACAATAAAAATGACATTTATATTAGTAGATCCTGTATCTTAGGTAGACAATTAGCATGTCTAGACTATTAGTATCTAAATGTTGGCCTATTTATGAGTTATCTGATGGTTTATTAACCATTAACATGAGGGTACAAAGATTAAGAAATGACCATTATACCTAAAACCACAAACCTTTAATAACATTGCAATTATGAAGTTCAGATCACCATGTTCACCCTGGGTTCCTTAAGACTGTTTTCTGTTATAGAGGACACTAAAAAGTAACATAATCAGCTGAGTTTGCTTTTGTTGCAATTTGTTTAAGGTTGACTCATCAAAGTGATGGTAAATAGAGAGGTAAACTACTATGGGAAATAAATGATACTAAATTTGATCTAAACTACTGTAAGTACATAATCACAATTACTCCAGCAATTACAAGCAGCGAAGCCATTAGATAACATAATATTATAATAGCATTATATGATTAAGAATTGTAGATATTTGGTTGTATTTTTTAACTTTTATTAAGTACAAATTTTCTTAATCAATATACTGTTTATGCTCTGTGTAACTTCTCTGTTAAACAACATGGTGTTAACTTAAAAAAAAGTAATTTCTTTTTGAGAATGAATTCTAACATTATTTTACTTGCCACAAACATAATTAAACATAATTGAAACTTATCCTTTAAAAGAAATTGCTGAAGCACAATTTTAGACGCTTTTAACTATATTATATAATAGCACTAGGAAGTTTTTCCACAAGTTTTTCTCAATTTGAAATGGCTGGTGGAATTATTGAAGTTACTATTCCACCTCTTCTTGGACCTAATGTTGTGGACTATTTCTACACAAATCAAAGTAAAAGTGGAAGAATTTCTGATAGTGGAAACAAATTCACTTTAATACAAAACACTAGAATTGTTATTATGGACCCTTGCATGGATTGCAGTATTGAATTGACACCATTAATTTGTGACTCAATGATGAACTTAACTTCAAAGAAGTTTTCTGTGAATATACGGAGTATCTATACCACGAATATAAGAGCTAGTACTTTTCAAATGGGACATCAAGAGTCACTGACATGTGAATTATAATATGTAGGAAGCTTAATTGGTGTAATAACAATAAGTTCTGCAATAATAATTACACTTATGGCCATAATTATTGTACTTGGATGCAAATTGAAGTAAGTATTAAACTGACTAATTATTATTGCAACAGATTCTTTTTGTATAAATGTGATGTAACTTCGTAACTGAAAGGTGTATAGGTATTTTTTAATATTATTTGCTATGTTATGCCTGAGAATGTATCAAAAATTGCAAGAAAATAATGCATGCAGAAATGGCAATTTAGTATATCTAATTGTGTATTGCACTCTCCGTATTTTAACTTGTACTGAATCTTGAAGTTTGATATACATGTAAATCAAGAAAGTAATAATGAATAATTATGCTTTTTTTAAGGAATTTGACTAAAGGTGAAAATCTAATAGCAGGTGGTAATTTATACGCATTTATAGCCAAATTATTTATTTCCATTCAAGTTTCAGTTTATATGTAATCCTAGAAGTCCAGTAAAATTATAGTGACACTGAAATTAACCAGGTACATTATAATTAACATACCACACATTTGCATTATAGTAATTTATACTTACCAAATTATGAGGAATGAAAATTATGAGGAGTAAAACAAAACTGTTAGTAATAAAAACTACTCAACAATAAAACTTATTTTCTCCTTGTCAACAAATGCTATTTAAAATCAATAATATAATTTTTATGTATGTTAACATAAAAAATCCTGACATTATTAAAAAAATACCTGTATAATTGAAGGTCTAAAAAATTCTCTTCAGTCTATGCATTGCAGAAAACATTCGCCTTGCTGTAGCTGAAGTATCTGAAATAATGAGCAAGATATATATTATCCTTAAGCTCCTAATCATAATTCATTTTACTGCACACAGTTCTCAAACATGAAAATGACTTGATAATTCGTTTAAAGTTTCCTGTAAAAGAATTGGGTCAAGTTTTTTTATAAGCCTGCTGTTAGTAACATACCTGATGTCTGTTGAAGCTGGCTATTTATATCTCACTTTATGGTTTTCAAAGCTTCATAATACTGTTGAATTTACAAGGACTTCATATTCATATTGATGTGCTTTATTGCTGTGGCTTTAACTTGTATCAAGGTGATGAAAGTTCAGATTGTAAAATCTTTAGATTGGTTAATTCCATGCTTAGAAAAGTTCAAATACACTTTCAAATTTGCCTCTAAAATAATGCTTCAGCTAGTTATGTACTCACCACAATTCCCTGTATAGTGTTATTCTTTCTCTGCAGCATTTAAAACTGATCTGGTGTTGAAAATATGAGATAAGCCAGGTTAACTCCAACGAAAGCACTATAAATTATATCTTAATGCTTGAAACAAATATGATCTCTTTGGTGACACATAAAATATTCGCTATTCTTTAGCTTGCTCTCATGCTTACTTGGTAGGTATAATATGCTAGGTGATTTTGTGCAGACTCAGATATAAATGATGTCTTCAACAGTGTACATGATGTAGGCTCGTCCTCCTGTAGCCTAGTTGCTAGTACACAGATGTGACCACTCATATTTGAAGCCTCATCAGGCTTCAACCAAATCTGGTTCAATGGTAGTTGAAGAAAAGCCCAAAATAACGCAGTTTTAGACATTTCATCATCTATTTTAGGGAGCACTATTTGTTCATTTTCATGGATAGCTAACATCTCATCCACCCACAGAATCAAAATTCACAGCTGATCTTTATGTGTTATACCAGAAGCTATATCTGATATTATTTTTTTCTTGATTCAGTCATTCTCGGCTGAAATAATTATCATAATAGCAATTTTTTCTCTTTTTTAATAGCCGATACTTCTACAGCAGTCTTGTACATTTTTTTCTTGCTTGGATATTTTCAAAAAGCTGTTGAGTAACTAGATGAACTGTCAGCCAGAACGACCGTTTTATTGATATTTCAACAGTTAAAATATATTTCGTTTGTTAATTTTTTAAAGAAAACTGTCTACTATGATTTTCACATAGTAGCTATCATTGCCTGAAAAGAGTGCATAACAAAATTGTAATTTAGTGTTAATGTGCTCCTTAACTTCTACAGTTGTCTTGTAATTTTTTGTCAACGATATCAGCACAGTTTACGAATTTTATTGTGGTTGTCAATGAACTATTTTCAGGCAGTGTATACTCTTAAATTTATTGTACACTTTTAACCTAAACAGGTTTTCATGCTATATACAATTGCAATAGAGTGTGATTTTGGTGTTAATAAAATTTCACAACATTGCTTTCTACATTAACTAATTAGAACTAACACTTAAAAAAGATTATGTTACTTTTTTATAAGAAATGCCATAAAAATAGAAGTTAGCTTAATCTCTGTTACTATCATAAATTTTATTCTCAAGTATATTTATTAAATAGAGCTAGTAGAAGTGTCAGGCAAAGAGATGTGAAATATGGACATAATCAGCAAAAGAAATCAAATGAGAGTAAAGTGGGTGTTGTGGATGGTGAAGTAGTGATGGAAGATTGCCTAGCTTATGGAACGGTACAAGTTAGAACTGATATACCTAGTATTTCAAGGGATGAGATAGAAGTGCCACATGTTTATGAAGCGATATGACAGATGCTGAACTTATTATGTGCAAACTTGTTCCTCTGAAGCATAAAAATAGTTGTGTTATTGTTCAATGAGTTGTTTTTTTTTTAATTTAGAAATTTAATAGGACTTAAGCAGCTAAAACAATATGATTTTAATGAAAAAATTGTCATAATTGTATATATACAATATGAAAACATTTGTGATTACTGTCCTCATGTTAATAAGAGAATACACCAACAAGGGAATTGATTGCACTAGTGGCTATTTCAATTAAACTGGAATAATGTAGGGGTGACTGTGCCTGAGGACCACACATGTTATTCTTAATATACAATTTTAATTATTAATATTATTATTAATATGCTGAGTCACAAATTTTTCTATGTCTTGAAGATAAAAATTATATGCCTAAGCAGAACAAATTAATATAATTTTTTAATACTGAACGGAATAGTAGACAACTGTTTTTGGTTATTATTGAGCTTCCCACGTGTGTATTTTTGTCTGCAAATTAATACAAAACAAACAAATAAACATAATTGCTATGTAACTCAGGCATAGTATTGCAGAAGTTTTATTTTAAAGAAATTAACAGAGGTATTGCTGGATTGGGGGAGTACTCTATAGCTTCAGCCTATAAAGATATTCAAGTCATTCCAATAGAAAATATACCTACTTATTCTCCAGAAGAAATAGTGACGAATCTTCGGAATGGAATTATGAATAACATAATGTCTACAACATCTAAAGGAAAAGAAGCAGATTCTACCCAAAATGAGGCTAATGAACAGAAGTTGCCCAAATCAAAAAACGTTTCAAGTAGATCAAGGGCTAATGAATTTCTAGAGAAAGGTAATATTTGTTTTGATAACAAGCTGCATTGCTTCATGGTAAAAGGGACATCCATAGTTCTGCGTGTAGTTACCTTATTTCTTAAGGAAAGTTGTAGTTGTCCCTCCAAGGGAGAATGTTATCATTTGCTAGCTGTTAGATTATCAATTGGAATGACAGAAAAGACAACAAAGTTTACATCTCACAATTTGACCATTTTAGGAAAACCACTCGCAATAGAAGAGAAAAAAATGTGACAGAAAGAGACCTCGACCTAATGATGAGGAACCACAGTATAAAAGCGGTAACAGGATTAATGTGCAGAGTATGGTTCCTGCTCTAAGAGCCAAGATGAAGCAGGAAATTGAGCAAATGAAACTTATTATAGAAATCACTCAATTTTGTTTTTTGCATTATTCATGGCACAGATTTGCACTCCATCACCTATTTAATTTTGCATTATTGTTTTTTATTTCTTACAAAACATGAGGACAGCTAATTCCGAAGACTGGAAAAAAAATGGAATTTTGTGTAATCTTTAGTTTATAATAGTTGGATAGTTACCATGGTGAGTACAATATTTTAAATTGTCTGTGATAGTGTTTGAGCATGCTAATGTACATTTTTTTTCTCTCAGTGTACTGCCTTAATTAAGAAAAAAATATGCATACAAAATCTTTTTCCTTTTCTGATGTACGAAACTTGCTTCAATCTTGTTTATTTTCTTGATATGCAATATTTCAAAGAAAAACAACAACAAAAAAATAAGGATCACATTTTAAAACGAATTTTAAGGATAAAAAAATAGAGTGTAATTGTTCACTATCTTTCTTTCGTTCTTGGCTACAATGGCCAATGCCCTTGATTTACTCTGAGTGCGAGTTGGCAATAGTTATTGAGTTCCAGCATTGAGTTCTAGCATTGAGTTACCGCATATCCTAAGCGAGACTGTGCCGAACGTTCCATGCGTGTCCCATCCCGGATTTTAGTAACACCCTACACAGGTGCTATAAATAGTCTCACGGTTACGCCAGACTAGGTTGATTACGCCCACTCAATGTGGAATCTTTCTACCAGTAGGTCTAATAACGTAATCTGAACATTTCAGGCCGGTAGCCAGCAATTTGAAAAGGGTGGTTCTTTTTTGGCCCAATCTTGTTTAAGCCACACCCATTTAAGCCACACATACTTAAACCACACCTACTTTAAGCCACATAATTTGCAAATGTATTTTTATGTACTAATAGTGAAGAATAAAATTTGAAATGAAGATCAATTGACAATCAGTATAATGAGAAATGAAATGACTATTAAGTTCTGTGATTATGTGATCAATGAAAGGAAGGGCAACATTGATTCTGTGCCAATCTTCAATATTCTCAGCTGTGGCATTTGGTCTGTTACATTGACGAGCACAGCTTCTTGGCTTAGATGGGTCAACATTAACACTCTCATCCATTCGCTCTGCCTGCAGATAAACTTTGTGAAATTCAATGTTTATATTTTTTCTGATTGTTTTATGATTTAATGTCATAAATTTGATTGTATGCTTTCATTATATCTACTTCAGTGCCTTGTAACTTGACAGTGATCCCAGCAAGGTGAGACAAGAATTGATAAATTATTAGAAATACAATAATTCAAACTCTGTAATTGACAGATGCAAAGTGTTGGCTTTGTTTTTGGATTCAGGATCCCAAGTAGCACTAGCGAAATTCTCTGATAAAGAATCTTGATGTTGTCCACAACCAATGACTTCAAAAGTGACAACCATAAATTAATGTATAACACTGATAGAAGTGCTGATACGCTATATGCCTTGCTGCCCAACGAGTTTTACTATTGGAATATCACAGGAATGACTAATCACAAGGTTAAAGGAGTCATGCTTCCCAAGCCATTATGTGTATACATAAAGTCCACTCAAAGTTTTGTGAATATCTATTATTACATTTCTAAGTTGTTGTTGCTGTGATAAATTGCTTTTTCCACCCTAGATATTTCCACAATGATATTATTTTTAGGTACATGACCTGTGAAATAACTCATGATATTCCATGGTCTGTTATTTCACTCACTGAGCAAGCTCATTATCTGTGCAGTTATAACAACCATCCAAACATTATACTTTTCTTGGTTTTTACAGCTACTTTCTGCATGTGTAGCTACTCAACCAGTTAGAGCAGCTGCTCAAATCAGCTGGGTGTGTGGAGCCCCCCTACAACCACAGTAGTGAATATATCTAGTGTGGAATAAACCACTTATTACACTCATCAGAGTGATATGGCTAGATATTTCACTCTCAGGTTTTATTTTCACTCTTCTCTGGTTCATGAAAATAAATTAGCCTGCTAATGAGATATTGATCACACTCTGACTCATGTAATAAGTATTATTAGCAATTATTTTAGTTTCATAAATTTGTCATTGTCACTTTGTATTGGTACTTACTACTGACAACAGAAAATTGAGGTGGCTAAGCTTGAGAATAGAAGCATTTTTGGAAGTTGCAAAATACCAGGAAAACTAGCATTACTCATGACATTAGGAGTAAAAAACTATTAGACACTGCCTTTGTATCTTGTTGCCACATGAAATAAAATAAAATAATTGCAATAGCCCATGAAGTTTACAACCACTGCTAACATGACTTCAATAGGCTAGCATGGAGCACTTTTAATGGCCAACAGTAAGCAGTGTTATTCATTTTCATTTTAAGCAGAGAGTGAGAGAATAACTGCAAGACTTGCATGCAATCAGGAGATACTTATCTTTTGATTGTTGGTGAAGAGGGCTGTTCACTGTGTTACTACCAGCAAGATTGTCTTAATTGTTGATGACACTTACCTATGTCTTGCTCTGCTAACATGCAAAGCTTGAGACTCATGACCTCTTCCTTCCTGAGCCAAATAACTTTAAAAGCCTCACATCTGGAATATCAAGGCCACCAACAAGATATTTGCAGCAACACCCACTTCCATACAACATTTCTTGATCACTTCTATGTTGGATTAATTAAAGCAAACATATGTTCCTTGAGCAAGGTGTTGTGAATTCCAATGAACTCCACTTAATTTTGATTGACTTCACTTAAAGTAGCGAATTTATGTTCACTCAGGTTTCCATTTGCATTTACACACATTCCATAGCAGAAACACAATCATCTCACACAGTAATATAACCAACAATATTCTAGGATTCGGTCAGTTAGTTACTATCATTTCTCTTTACTGGAAAATACTGTTGTTGTCCTGGGGAAAGACTTGATAGCTAGTAGAAGCATTCTACAAAGGCTTTAATTCTAGTTCAGTGTTATGCAAGTGATGCTGCAACATAAAAAGCAATAGTAATAGTGTACGTTACACGTTGGATTCCCTCCAACATAATCATTTCTGTAAAATGGTCTTCTACAGTCCTTGGGATCACGGTGTTTGTGCTACTTCAAACATCTCTACATCCTTGTCCTCAGCACTTACTGAAGATGTAATTGCATATTGAATGTATTACTTTGAGATGCTCATAAGTGCCAATATTGAATGCACTTCTATCTGTGGCAAAACTGGTTGCAAGAACATGTCTCATGATGATGACACTGAATATTATAGTCAAATCAATTTTTATAATTATCATAGATATTGAAACTCTGACAGCTTTTTTGCTGTTTTAGGGTATATTATAATAAAGAAACATAATCAGTTAGTTTGCTTTTATTGCGATTTGTTCAAGGTAGACTCTATAATTTGACAAAATGATTGTAACACACAATTAGTTAGGATAGGTTCTTGTATACATTCATGCGTACATATACATGCATACAAATACACACATATTTAAATACATTATAACTATTGAAGGCGAGGTAACGTCTTTGCCCTGACTCGTAGACTCTTCTAGTTGACTGCGCAATACCGTGCTCAAAGAGCTGGCAAACAACGTCGTCCAGGCCTCGGAGCCCCAGTTCGGCCTTTCTACTATGA
>WLWI01001305.1_pt1 | contig 21764 bp, 16 predicted proteins | sample 6701501 | NCBI WGS metagenome assembly WLWI01 (sample SAMN12718690, study PRJNA515312) | sponge metagenome | isolation source: marine sponge | host: Mycale hentscheli | place: New Zealand: South Island, Marlborough, Capsize Point | collected 2014-11-01 | reverse complement strand
AGACTAATTCTGCAAAAAACAAAAATAGGAGAAAGAAAGAATTTTTCCTATGACTTACTTTTGGAGCCTATATCTCAATTTCAATTTTTAAGTGAAGTGCCCCCTTTTCCCATAGACTGTCACATATTATGTAGCGTATTATATTGTATAGCTAGCAGAGCCACTTGGACATATACAGCAAACAACACGATGAAACAGCAAACAACAACAACAACAACAACAACTGAAGTCAGAGTAATCATCCAAACTTAATAATGCCTGCTCTGCTTTTATGGCAGTTTTAGCTTAAACATTTTGAGTACGTGTGGCAAAAAAAAAACAAAAAAATTACATTAGAAGACTTCTAAATGTTGTCTTTACAAATTAACAATGAAGGACCTTTGAACCTCGTTTTCTTTTTCTTTCTTTCATTCTTTTGTTTTGGTTTTTATTCCAAAAGATTGCTTTGGAAAACTAAAGAAAAGACCACGCTGGTATGGATCTTCCGGACATCTTCATATCATCCACTTACATCCCACAGAAACCATTTCAACCTTTCAATTTTGATCATTTGATTTCAATACTTACTGTGAGATCCTGAAAAGAGTAGACAAGCTAAGAGACACGTCTCCTTTTGTTAAAATATTTTGGCTGCAGCAGTTCTGACACTCCTGATTTACATGCCCCGCCCCTCCCCCTCCCCCTCCCCCCTTGACAACATATACCTACTAAGAGCTACTCCTTACCTACAAGCCACTCTGGCACTGTTGTAATTCCACCCTGTACCGCACACAGTCCCCCACGTACCATTGAACAGCACCTCAACTCTACCTAAATGACTTCCATAGGCACTGCCAGCAAATCTGACTTCTGTCAACTCTGAAAACACACACACACACACACATACATACAAATATGCGCACGGGAACACATTCCAAAATACTAATTATACTTTAGTCTCACATGTACACACACATACATACATTAAAATTATATTGGAAAATTGTATTTTCATCCATCATTCTCAGCTAAAACAATGTAGTTTTTCTCCGTTTTAACTGCAAATACATACATATGTGACCGGTTTTGGGAAAATTTGCCTAAACGCGGCATCTAAAGTTTTCTAATTTATTCTACCAGTAGGTTGCACGGGGCCTTGGGATGCCGTCCTCCTAATTAGGAAGCTGTAGCACAAGCCGTCTTCACCCTACGCACTACAACACTTCAGTATTTTTGCTAAACACATTATTGCTGATTTCGAAAAAAAAACGCCGCGTAAAAGCGTTGCTAAGGTCAGGGGGCGTGCCTTGTATCCGTATACTATTACTGCGTGTCTCCGGGACACTACGGACTAAACTGGTTACAGGCAGATTGAAAGAAGTCGAAAAGGCTTAATGCAAGGCTCCTTGAGAAACGATGATGGCGAGAATTGCTAGAGTACGTGGATTACGTAGAATAGTAAGTGAATTAGTTAGCTACAGTTTTTTTTTACTGCTGTTAGTAAAAAGCCCGCCAATAATTTCTTAGCAACGCTCCGTACACGAGTCCAACCCTAGTGTTTCTAGCCTCATAGCGTGAGTTCTAGAGCTCGCCAGAGCTTACAACTGCAAAATTTTTGGAAAAAAAATCGACCCATAAGGCTTTACCCGGAGATACTGAAAAAAAAAATTATTTGTTGCGTTTAGGCGGATTTTCCCATAACCGGTCACATTATATATATATATATATAAAAGAGCAGACTAAGATATTCGTGTGCATCTCAGGCTATATTTTTCTGATGTAAAAATTTCTGTTCAAAATAATATTCAAGCATCACTAAATAATTAGAGAACACGTTTAAAACTGCTTCTCATTTAACCTGATACTGATATTATTCCTCAATTATATAACAGGTGATCATAAATGTAACTGTTACCAAACTTTAACAGAACACAAAGTGAGACCACCCTATTCAAAGTCGACCAAGTAAGACACAAATGAAGTTACCATACCTCGTTCTAATATACCACCCCCTGTCCCCCGTCTTGTTATTAAATAGCTGTGGTTGTTTCAATACAATTCAGACACGACTGAAACTTGATGAACAGACTATCCCATCCGGCCATGCATGCTTCAGTCCTTCTCAATTATCTTAAATATCCAGGGGAGACATAGCAATCAGCTACACCTCGCCTACTAAATTAAGCAATTGCTGTTACACAGAGAGGATTTCAAGTTTTCAAGTAAAAAAAGTGAGTTTGGTACGCAAAAATTCTTTCTTGCTGGATGAAACGAAAGAAATTAAAAGAAATTTGCGTTTTGGTGAGAAAAATCCCATGGGAATTTTCAGGCGTCCTAACTAGCAGAATTAATAGGTAGAAATTATTTCTTGTTTGAATGAGATGAAAGAAAGGAAATAAAAAGTCATTATTCATCCCACAGTGCGGCAACAAACCAACCTGAAGTTAAACTGTCCTTAGCTACTGACTCACCTTCCCCTTCAGTTGTGACTCCATCTATAAAACAGATATAGAGAACCCATACAAAGAAGAGTTTTCCGACCTCCATCGCACCTGCTGGTAGTTTCTTCAGCAGCACGGCGCCAAGAAAAAAACAGGAGCCCGCGAATACACACTCAGGAGTTGTCCAACACCCGCCGAGTTCGAAGCTTTATACTCTGCCTGCGCGCAGCCGCACCACGAGCCAGTTATGACTGCACAATTCAAAGCCACACCTTACCAAATCTCTCCATCTCTCCATTCTAAGCTAATTCCATAATTTGCGGCTTGCGCGTGGAGCTGCAAAGAAAGAGCTGCAAAGAAAAATCCAGAGTTCAGTTTTGGTAAGCACCACTTGGAATAATAAAAACGCAGAAAACTATCTGAAGTCACTATTATGACATGGTGCACATTGAACAAATATTATTTTCAATTTATGTAAAAGAATAGTTCCAAAGTAACACACTATATAGCTAGTTATATAGCTTTATAAAATAAAAATAGACTATAGAAATACTTTGCATGTGCTCCAATATTATATCACTTGTGACTGCAAAAACTCAGAAATTATGCTTTTCTGTGTCGTGAACATTTCCCTTTGCCTTCCTCTGTCACTCTGACCTCCTATGAGGAATATTTTCTCGGTGTCAGTTAGGCAGGTGCAATTTTGTAGTTCATAAGGAAGCTGTCCAGCCTGAACCCAGGCTTTCAACTTTGGGTCATAATGCTGGATGGTGGACACCATCTTGTTCTGGTCAGTGCTATATCCGCCCACTGCTAGGATATGTCCATTGATGCTTAGAGGCGTGGCTCTTACACAATCAAGCGAGGCTAATTTCTTCCATATCTTCTCTCCGCTGGTCTGAGATACGTTGGTGACATGCTTTAACGATACCCCGTAGACGTCACGCACGTTGCCGTGACCACCCATGAGGTACCACGCCCCACGTATGTTGATGGACTTCATGCTATGCCAGGAAATGGGCATTGATGGTCCAGAAGACCACTGATTGGTCATCAAATCGAGAATTTCGACGCTTGACAAGAACGTACGCAAGTGACAGCCACCAGCGACAACCAACCAATGTTTATAGGAAGTTGCCGAAGGCCACCATCTCTGCTCAGACATGGGTGGTAAAGAAGTCTTCCAATTAAAATCATCCCTCTGCCAAACGCTCAGTGCCCTACTGTCCTCTTTATTGTCGGAGTAACCTCCAATCACAACTAATTGCTTGTCATATATGCTAGTCATAGCAAATCCTCTGGTACGGTGTGGCAACAGCTCATACCAGCCGGAATGCTCGTAAGCATATACTTTGTATTCATCTTCAGATCTGTCACTGTCTCCCCCACTGACGTATAGGGTCCTGTTGATTAGTACAGACTGAATGTATCCATCCATAGCCACAGGTAGACTTTCTGTTCTTCTCCAATCAGATGGTGATAGTGGTTGCTATTAAAGTATTACAAGTATTGCAATAATAGTGAGTCCTTTGGATGGGACATTTATAGAACTACAACGACATTATTATGAATTGGGATCTACTAAAATAACTCATTACGTTGAAGGATGGAATTTGGCATGAAAATGTTTATTTAAATTTTTACCAAACAAGTTTTGTACACATGCTAAAGATAGAAATAAATTAAATGTAGTAGCTATGTGAAAATTATATCACTTAGTAAAGTTGAAATAAGTGATTGATTTGAAACTTATGAGTTTGCCTACAAATTATAAATAATGAGCACACATAGCTGTATGTCTCAACCCAATCATGAACTTCTCTCATCACTCTTAATAATGATATCATACCTCTTTTTATTGAAGCTTATTATAGAAACAATCAAGAAGCATATTTGCAACTATACTACAAAAAAAATCAGACATTTTGTGTGCTAGCTAGTACAATCGTCATCATCATCCAATAGATCCTGTCACTCATTCATACACCATAAAAATTACTGCCACATCAATAATTTGGTCACATTTGTATTGATAAATTCAAGGCTAAATTGTTTTTGTTTGTATGTTATTTACCTCCCTATCACTGTTAGCCTCAAACCTCCAATTATAATTATATCTCACCAATATAATATTATCATCATCTGGTGATGCTTCATTAGATGAGTTGGAGGATGTTGGCCTAGACTTCAATGATTCAATCTTTTTTTTCAATCTTTCATTCTCAGCCATTAAATCATGATTGCGTTTTTCCAGCGTTTCTTCTGATTCCTGAAATAAAAGTATATCAAATGGAATATTCATCTTAAAGATCAGTTAATACATAAATGTAGTTTTAAATGTTACTACCTTTGTTCTGCTCATGTATGATACACATCTGACATTGTAGACAAAATTATGTATTTTTATGCATCAATTTCAATTGATGCAGCAAAGACTATTATAGCTATTTTAATTACAAATGGACTGCTGGACAACTCTCTGCCATAACTTGTGTAGCAAAACCTTTTTTCAATAACCACTTAATAATAATAATTAAAGACAGTTTAATATCAATCACAAATAGCATCAAAGCTAATATCATACCTTCAATATTTCAATTTCTTTGCTCTTCATATCCAGTTCCGTGTCCTTCTCATTAATTTCCTTGATGAGCAGTACATTAGCCACATTCAAAATCTCCAAATCTTCATCGTGTGCCTTCTCTATATCTCTTTTCAGAGGTTGCAACATACTGAGCAATTCCTTGCTGCTGGGTCTAGCATTGGCTTCATTTTCAAGACACCTGTATACCAATTGAACTAAAAGAGGGTAGGACTTGTTGTACAAGTGGCACAGATGCTGTATATAATCCCTGCGACGTGCGACTTCGTTGAGAGGCTGCAAGACGTCATTCCCATCCGTATATTCCGTTCCATGAAGCAATTTCCCAGGAAAGACCTAGAAATCAGGGAATAAAAATTTTTTTTTTTGAACGGTACAACATAAATATAAGTTGGCCAAGCTTTACTACAAATGATCGCACCTGAGTCAGAGTGTAGAGAGCCAAATGTCCGAATGAGAACACATCAAGAGATATTCCATAAACGCAGTTTTCAAGAAAAGCCTCTGGTGGCATGTACACTATAGTCCCTGGAGCCTTGGTGAGTTTGACAAACTGGTTCATGCTCACTATGCGCGAGTTACCCAAGTCCGATATCTTTGCCGACAGTGATGCAGTGAGGAGAATGTTGTTGGCAGTGAGGTCTCTGTGGATAATTGGTTTGGGCATGCCATGTAGGTACACTAGTCCACTGCACGTGTCAGTTAAAATAGACATTTTAATTGGGAGTGGTACATCTGGTGCACACTTCAAAAGATCATTGACACTCATTTCTAGTCTCTCCATCACCAGAATTGGTAGATCAGATCCCTCAAGGAAACTCAGACCAAGGAACTGTGTTATGTTTGGATGTCGGAGACCTGCCATCATTTGGCATTCACGATGGTATCGTTCAATTATCTCAGGATCCACTCGCCTGTTGACCGAAGTCATAATTTTTTCATCCATACATTTAGCAGCGCAAGTGATTTGTTGATATTTGACCTACCAATAAGTCACACCATTCAATAGTGAAACATAAACAATAGATTTATAATACAAGTAGTCTAACACTTTGTGTTGTGTTATTTGCAATTATATTTATACCAGCTAATGTCTGGACCCTATTCCCATTCAAATATTCCTATACTTCTTTTAGTGCATATATTCAAGAACTTTTGATGTAATTGAAGTATTTACCTACCAGCCAGCAGATCTAATCTTGCTGAAGGATTGTACTTTGACTGATAAATATTGCTGAATTAAGTTTTATTTGGTCGCAAAGACATAAGCAAAGTGTTGACAAACAGAAAAAAAAGCAATCTAGTACATAAAATATATTTCAAAGATGTTAGGCCCTGACTGATGCTGATCAATTTTAAGTAGAGTTAGCTGTTCAAATTCCAAAGCTATTGTTGCTTTCCCTAATCATACATACTTAGCTATTGAAACTTAAAACATACGAGCTAACTACGTAATTTGCTTTGTATACAATTACTTGCTAACTACAGACATACCTCAATTACAACTCCAAAGCATCCTTTCCCGAGAGTTTTCCCTGTCGGATTTACATTTTCATTGAGAAAGTACTGTTTCAAATCAGGTAGTGCGGCCCAGTCAGACCTTTCTTCTAGATCCATCGTTAAATCAGCTTAGAACTACGCAAAAAGCTGAAAGTGGGCGGTACCTGCGTACTCCCTACTAAGCGAATTCATGCGTAGTGCCACACCTCCAGCTAAGTGGTCTCGCGTAGCTACTTCACCAAAACACCGCGCACTACGTGCGGCTAGCGGTTGAGTAAAGGGTCTGGCTAGGCCAGACTATCACCATCACCCTTCTTTAGTTGCTGTGCAGCAAATTGATGCTTTACGGATAAAAGTATGAATATATGAATATTATGATGAGTAGATTAAGCCTACACTAATGAGCAGTGTAAAGAACAATTATTTTTTTCAAATATGTGCAACAGCTTCCCAGGACAAACCTATAGCTAGTTACTGTACCATTTAGCTTATTGTAGTAACAATGACACCAATTCAGGTTTACTTAATTTTTTCAGAACATTCTATATTATTTACAAAGAACAACAACAGTAGCTAAACGATTTTAAAAAGTTAAGTAACACACAGAAAAAAACTAATCAAAAGCCACACAAGCCATTTAAAAGCAGCTATCCTAGACTTGGAATTCGACAGAAAAATTCAATATTCAACTGTCTAACTATTGTCAATTTTCTTTGTATAGAAAAGATTATGTAGAGCAGCTGCTTTTAATAGCTTGGTTTATGGCATTTTAGTATATTATTTATTTAAATGTGATATGTCTCTTTCTTTTTCCTTTTTTTTTATAAATGTTTATAACTGGTTATAAAATAAAAATGACCCTCTTCCTTCCTTCTCCCCCCTCCCTACCTTTTATAATATAACGTTCATGTTTAAGCTATAGATAGTTGCAGTGGGTAGTGTCATGTAAACCCACATACAGTGTATTCGAGTTGATCTACTGTTCTTTACACTGCTCATTAGTGTAGGCTTAATCTACTCATCATAATTACTAGAGATGGTTATCTCCTCACTATCACTAAAGGGTTTGAGGTGTTTCTATCTGAAGCCTGCCCTTCCACTAATCTCGTGGGGCCAGACCATTTACATAGCAAATGCAAAGCTAGAAAATGATCTGGTCAAGTAAGGGGGGGGGGGGGGTGTGCTGTACCAGACCCACAAATTCCTGGGGGAAATGCAATGTTAACCACAAAGAAGTTGGGAGTGATTTTGGAGGAAGTATTCACCTAAAGTCACTCTCCAACATCTTTTCAACCTACACAAGTAACTGTCTCTCTGATATAACATTTTTAAAGATGTCAGAACTTCGTCAGAAGATAGCAAGATTGGAATCGTTCTCCTTCTCTTCGCTTGACCAGAAGCACTTCTGCACAAACAATAATTCACCATAGTTAAATGGAGCCAGTTAAACAGCAAATTGTGATGGCAGAGCAATAAGCGCATCACTTCTAATTCACACTTTGTTGGTGCTGTGATTAACACCGCATTTCCCCCAGAATTAGTGGGTCCTGAACAGCGCACCCTCCTCTCACGTGACCAGATCCTTTTCTAGCTTTGCATTTGGTAAAGGGTCTGGCCCAGTGAGACTACCCTTCCACCCAATTGATTGTTTGCTCTGTATTATCATAATGTTTTGCAAATTAAATAAACATGACAATCAAAAACAAAAACAAAGAAGTAAAAAAAGTGAATTTTTATATAAAGGCACTATATATGAACTTATGTTTTACAGTTCCATCTCCGTCGTATCCTCCCAATAAGTATATTCGGTTCGATTTCTGAAAAGTTGTGCAATTATAAAGAGCATACTGAAGTTCTGCATGCTCCACCCACACTTCATTTACTTGGTCATAGCGCTGGATTGTTGGCATGGCTTTCTTAGTAGTCATATGTTGTCCACCAACAGCCAGCAAGGAGTCCTGAAATTTGAGTGGGCAAGAAAACGTGCAGTTTAGAGGAGGAAGCTTTTTCCACAATTTTTTTGAACTAGGATTTGAAACTAGCTCAGCTAGAGACACACTGTAGACATTGCGATCGCCAGCTCCCTGACACTTACCACCCATCAGGTACCAGGTATCATATATTGTAGCAGACCTCATCCCCTGCAATTTTGTTGGCAGCGATTCGGCTGTAGTCCACTGCCTGTTGACGACATTCAAAATTTCAACTTCTGCACGATATTCTTTCCAAAATCCACCAGCAACCACAAGCGATGTGTTATTCTTACAATATGTCGTAGACGGAGATCTTCTGGGAGTCGGCATTGGAGGATACTCAGCCCACTCCTTTTTCCCAGACTTCCACACGGATATTTGATTGCTCGATGTGTGGTCCCTATGCCCTCCAACCAAAACTAATTCATCTTCAATGACTGTCATTGTAAACTGTTTGGTTTTGTGTGCTGGTAGCCGCGTGTACCTTTTTCTCTCTTTAAGGTCGTAAGCTGTTACCTCAAAGCCATTAGCACAAGGAGCGAGATTGCCATTGATGTACACAATGCCTTTGATTTCCACTGACTGGATGTCATCACACCATGTCACTCTCACGTCTTCACGAGTCCAATTCAATTCATTCTTTTGTTGCTAAACACAATTAGGAAAAAATTAATTGTATAGCGAGGTTACTGATAGATTGCCTGATCATTATTTTAGATTATTTTACTGCTGTTTATTTCAAAACAATACCCTACATTTTCTATGAAAAAGTTACTCAACTATGGGAAATAATATGTTATATACATGCATGTTTATAATATAATATAATATATATCATATTATTCTCTATTTTAAGTGTAAAATTTACCTTCGGTTTTGGATGTACATTAATATATTGATCTTGTTCCATTTGGTTTCTGAGTTCCTGTAGCTCCTTCTCCAATTCACTTACTTTTTGTATCAATTCAGTATGTGGCAACTGGACCAGTACTTCTATTGGTGAATGATTGACCTATAGTTTTAAAACAATATAAACAATAGAAACATAATCTACGGATCACTATGACGAGGTAGGTGATCATAAATTTTCTAGTTTCAATCTAGTTTTTATGAAAGGTCAGAACTTGATAATATATTATATGATCATTTAATAGTTTAAAGACATAAGCTGACATAGCTACATATTAAATTCATTATATTTAATTATGGCAAATAATTTTTGATAAAGTATATAGTTTACTTTTTGTATATCTTTCATCTTCATTTTCTTCATGTGAAGTATTCTGGCAACATTCAGCAGCTTCCCCAAATTTCCACCATATTTAGCACTCATTTCCGTTCTTAAGGAGTGTAGAATTTCAGATACCTTTCTGCTGGAAGGCCTTTCATGAGGTCTATTTGAGAGGCATTCAGTCACTGCTTCTACAAGAATAGGTTTTGAGCCAGCAAACTGGTGCCTTAACTTGTCAACATAGTCTTGTCGACGCTCCAATTCAGAAAGAGCCCTGATTTTGTTAGGAGCAGAATCACTGTTTTCAGTGGCTGGCAGAATTGCTATTATATTCTACAATGCATAATTAAGTGATAATACATATTGCATATTTGATTGCACTGCAACAATCAACAAACTTTACTGCATTCACATTACATCAGAATTATTTTATGTAAATATTTATTATAACAAATAGATAAAGCTCTTTCTATCCCTCTGTATATATGTAATAACATGGAAAACTGTGGTATTTGGGATTAATACAGGACAAAAAGTGAAATTTCCTGTAGTCATGTATTTAGGAAATTTTCTTCACCTTTTTGATAGGGCTACCTGCCCTGCATGTAGGATATTTAATCTTCTACTGGAATGGCCAAATATATGACTACAGGAAATCCACTTTTTACCCTGTGATAACATGAGCTGTGTGAAAAAAATTTGATGTAGCTTTGCCTTGTGAAATTTCCTGACATGTTATAAGACAACATTTTTCAGTGCCATCATCCATATTATAATACGCTTGTGTGTCTTATCAATGACGATGACAACAGTGACAGATGAAGTGTATATTCATGAATAATTCATGAGCTTAAACTGTTTGGTAAAGCATCATTTTACGTGAATGGGTAAAGTGTCGTCACATTCAGTAGAAAGTGTCGTCACATTCAGTAGAAAGTGTCGTCACATTCAGTAGAAAGTGTCGTCACATTCAGTAGAAAGTGTCGTCACATTCAGTAGAAAGTGTCATCATATTCAGTAGAAAGTGTCATCATATGAGTCAGAAAGTGTCATCATATGAGTCATAAAGTGATTAATTGTAACCAAAAAGCAAGTGTAATAAATGAGGGAAGGAGCGTAGGTTTAAAAAAGGAAGGCACAAGAGAAGATAGAAGGCCATTAATTGTAACCAAAAAGTGGGTGGAATTGACGAGGTAAGGCGGCATAGATTTCCACAGCTTTCAGTTCTATTATAGCTATATTAATACTACAGCAAAAGATAACAATTTTGTTCAGTTGCAAGTTGTAAGTTGCCATACACTTATTGTCAAAAAAGTGCGTATTCACAATTTTCTTTCCATTGCTAACATAGTATTGCCCAAGAATAGTTAACAACTATAAGTAGTTACAAAAGCAATATGTGAAATTTTGCTCTGAAACCATTAGCTACATTCACACAAATTTACTCTTCTTCATTGTTAAAAATGTTCCTTATAATTGAATTATATACCTCAGTAAGAATGCAGAGGGATAAGTGTCCAAAGGAGAACATATCTAACGATGGTTCTTGTTGGGTTGTAAAAGCTACTTCTGGAGGCATGTAATTGTAGGCTCCAGGATTCTCTGTCACGTACTCCATCATAGTCAAATCTACCATTCTGGAATTTCCCAAGTCAGCAATTTTTGCAGTTAGAGAGGAAGTTAAAAGGATGTTCCTTACTGTAAGGTCTCTGTGTATAATGGGATTCTTCATGCTGTGTAAATATACCAATCCATTGCACGTGTCACTCAAAATAGATACCCTGATGATGAGAGGAACATTGGAGGAGAACTTGAAAAGGTCATCGACTGTCATCACCAGTCTCTCCATTACTAGTAGAGGAAACTTGGATCTCTCAAGGAAACACAGGCCAAGGAACTGGGTGATGTTAGGATGCCGAACACAAGCCATCAGTTGACATTCCTTTTGGTATTTGGACATCGTGTAATCATATCCTTGCCCATGAAGATCAATCTTTGACTCATCGATGCACTTAGCAGCACAAGACACACCTTTATATGTAACCTAAAATTTTATATACATGTAATATTTTATTAAGACCGATTCCAGGCTCGCTAGCATTTAATTATTTAGTTAATTGTATAATAGCTATACATGTTATAGTTCATGGGTTTAAGGGATTATCACTAATACTGTCCAAATCCCTCGGGCTTTGCTCCAGGAAGAGGGCAGTAATTCAGCGATAATTTCCAGTGCTTGTCACGGTTTAACTAATTGATAAATAATTAGTTAATTTCGAACAGTACAAAAGACTAATGTTTTGTTACCATCACAAGTAAAAACAGTACAGATAAAGTGGTGATATCCAGTGGTGAGTTGACTACGCAGAATCCTTACTCCAATAATTAATTGTGATTAAGCCCCTGTGCCCCGCCCTCTACACTTTCCCCTCTGTGAGGCATAATGATAGTTCATAATTTATACTTTAGACTGGGATATATATTGACTAACCATACACAAAGAAAATTGATAAGAAGTAGCGAAAAGGACCAACACCTTTAACTTAATATGCTAGTCTGTGAATAACTACAATGAAGGTGTAGTACTGTTAATGAAAAATTTTAATGGCTGAGCTGGTGTGGTAAAGTGTCATCAGTAATGGTTTGGTAAAGCATTGTCAGTAATGGCGGAAGCAGTGGTGTGTGTATTCATGAATAAAGCTAAGGTGGTAAAGTATTGTCAGAGATAAGTGTTATGTGTTATGAAGAAAAAAGAACAATAACGACAGTGCGAACAATCAATTTGCTGAGCCAGGTTGGTAAAGCGTCATCAGAATTGATGATTGTGGTAATGTGTGTATTCATGAATATAGCTGAGCCGGGTTACTAAAGCGTGAGTGTATTCATGAATACATATAAGTTAAGAAAAGGAAGTGAGAAAAAAAGTGAACTAATGTAACTAAATCAAGTGGCAGACAATAATAACAATGGACAGTTTGAAAAGTTAGTACATCAATCAGGTGTAATATTATTGTGCATCTCATTCTATCTTGTGAGTAAAATTCTTCCATCTAGACTATGAATATCCATTGTATATTGCAAATATATTCATTTTGAATGAATGTCTTTAAAGCACTATTATTAGCTATTTACAATGCAGAAAATATACAATACTTATGGTAGCAACCTTTGCTAGAGTCCATAGTTCAAACTTTGAATTGTTCCTAGATCACTAACGCTACGTAGTCTGCTGAGTATTGCCTAAGACCATAATTTCTTACCTAAGCTAATACTTACATTTAGCTACGTAAGCACAGTAGTTGTGGTTTCCAAGTCGAAATGTGTAGCTGCACTATAGCAACCTAACTTGCATCCACTGTAACAACCAAACTCAGTATATATTGCCTATCTCTCTCACACTATAGCAACCTAATTCAGTATTGCCTATCTCTCTCACACTATAGCAACCTAACTCAGCATTGCCCATCTCTCTCACACTAGCTATAGCAACCAAATTCAGTATTGCCTATCTCTCTCACACTATAGCAACCAAACTAGGCTTTTCTTATCTCTCTTATTCTTGTGTGTAGTTCCTTTATAAGAATAACTACTAACTGTTAACGGGAATCAAAATTTCCTTACCTCCAATACAGTACCAAAGCATCCCCTTCCGAGAATAGTTCCAGTACGTTCGATTTCCTCCAAAAAATATTCCCGAAGCTGGGGGTCATCCTGGAAGCGTCTCCAAATTGCATTTCTCCTCATAGTGCCGGCCATTACTGAACTCACACGCTTGTTTAGAGTCTTAAAGATGGGCGTGACTTATGATTATGCACGGTTGATATCTTGAATATCAACGGGCGAAATCCGGTTTGTGTGCCAAAAGCGTGGGTAAGCGAAAGATAGCTAAATACACAAGTGCTTTCCACCCCAGCTTCAACTGTGGCACCTTAATTAATGCGTACGAAAAGCTTGAATATTTTTGTAGAATAGAATGTTTTGCTTGGTAGGCGTGGGAATTGAAGACGCATGCAGTAGGTAATAGGATTCGTGACTACCATGAATTTACTTCCAAGAGTATTCCACATGTATTTATAACTTAAAAGTTACTATTACTATCAAATAAACTGAAATTAAAAAAAAAGTGCTGAATATATATGGCTATTGTTCATAAAAATGACGCATTAGAAAAAACAACAGAAAAAAATTGAACAAATAAACTGAGTGCTAAAATCGTATTCATGTAATTATTTACAGTGCACTTGTTTTGTTATCATCACAGCTCCAAGATCCTAGCTTCATGGCTGTCATCATTGACACAGCATCCTCATCATTCTTTCCAGCGCTCCAATCCATCTCATCAGCACAAAAACTATCGTCCAGTCTTAAACTACACAATACATTGAAAGGGTCATTAAATAATTTTCTGGTAGTGATTAGAGAGCAAGAGTCAGCAACTCCAGACGAAGATATCATCTCATTATCCTCCATAGAAAGTAGGCTGCCTTCATCATCATGACCAAAGATTAGGCTGTCTTTCTTGTCATGAGCAGAAATTAGGCTGTCTTCATTATCATGAGCAGAGACCAAACTGCTTTCATCCATGTCAGTAGGACTATTATGACGTGGTGAAGGAAGATCAGATACAGCTGATTGGTTAATAAAGGTGAATACATCCAGGTAGTCGGCCATGCTAGACAACAATCGAGAAAATAACCCGACTAATTGAGTGAAGTTTGGTCGCCTTTCTGGATTATTGTCCCAACATCTCAGGACAATTACGTATCTAAAACATTTAAATGATAAAAAACAAAATAACATGATAGCTATTTCAAATAAAACTTGTATTTTTAATATTTTTATTGAATTGCCACAAGGTTAAAATAAAACCATTGAGCTAACTGTATGTGAAAGGCCAATAGTTATAACAGAAGCAAATTTTAATTAAGCAGATTTGAATAGACGTACAGATACTAAATCCTGGGCTATTATACTAAAAATTTGCCTAATGGTTTCTACAAATTGTTATTAATTCTGCACTAACACATCCTCTGTGCAGGCTGCATTGAGTGGCTTTTCCATTCTGTATCCAGTCTCTAGTTGCCGGGACAACTCCAGTGGATGAATACCAGGATATGGAGACTTGCCTCCGCTATAAATCTCCCAGCAAGTAACACCGAATGCCCACTAGAATAATAGTAATAATTACTAAATAATAATAATGATGATGATGATGATGATGATGATGATGATGATGATGATGATGATGATGATGACGACGACGACGACGACAACAACAACAACAACAACAACAATAATAATAATAATAATGATAATAACACACATTAGTTTACTATTTTCATCTTTGCTACCATAATCATAGCTAGTTTATCAACTAATTTACATAGATTCAAAGTTATTGAGATATTTGAACTCACCACATCCGTTTTCTCGGAAAAGATTCCATCATTTATACTCTCAGGAGATAACCACTTCACTGGAAGCTTGATAACATTATCAAAGTTTTGGCGAAAATAATCTTTAGAAGAGTCAATACTCTCAGAAAGACCGAAGTCCGACACTTTTATCACAAAATTAGCATCAATCCTTATAAATAAAAATAAAATTACTGGTTGATAAATAATTTAAAAATTTTTTTTGTCATTGTTCTTGTGATATTGAAAATCTATCTATTATCTCTTAATTCATTAACTTACATGCAATTTCTTGCTGCAAGATCTCTGTGAATTACTCTCTTACTGGACAAATATTCCATGCCTTTGGCTACTTGAATGCATACATCCAGCAACTTGCTTTGAACATTTGTCTACAAACACGAATAACATGAACCAGTAATGTCATGCATGCTAATAACATATTTAAAAGAAATTAAAAAAATTGTCGATCTTCATTTATTTTAATCACAATTACTTCTTCTTCCTCTCTTTTTTACCATTTTATTCAAACAACTGTTTATGTTCTTCATAATGTATTTCCTTATTTGTATAGAAATTATATTGTTAGTGTTATATTATTATCTGCTTTAGTAACAGTATGTACACCTAGCAATTAAAAATAACTAAGCACAGCTTTGTGTTGGGAGGTAAAGCTAGTTGCAATCAAACTTATTATTGCTAGAGTGGGCCGGTGATAAAAACTTAGAGTATAATATTAATATTTTCACAATCATACAAACAACACCCACTAATTGGAGTATTTTTTTGAAAGTGGAAGATGTTACATGTCACAGCACTTACATCTTCTGTAAAAGCATTCAATGTCAAACTATCTCTTTCTTTTTTTAAATACGAAAGCAAACTTCCATTTGCCATGAACGGAAGAATGATGTAAGGAGCTGGACCTCCATCCAAACAGACTCCAGTCAGAGTGAGGACATTGGGGTGGTCCATCTCCATCATTTTAGCACACTCATTGAGCAAATCTTGTATTAAATCTTCTTGTAAAAATCCTGGGATACAAAATATAATGTTAATACTAATATCAACCCAACATTACATACTGTGCGCATGTTTTTCACACAGCAACTTTTTAGAGCTACTCTTTATTTCATTGTAACAAAAAAAACACATGAAGGAAAAAGCATTAGAAATTAGATCATGGGTTATATGTGAATGGCAAACTCGAGCACATAGCCAGGTAATACAAATTATGTGAGATTAATTGTGTGATGAGTGTGGAGGTGTAGGTAGTGGAGTGGAGGTGGGGGAGAAGTTTCTCCACCAAACTTACAGGGTCTCTTCCCCCCCCCCCCTCCCCGCCTCCCCACCATTCCCCATCCCGCTGTAATTGTCAGATTCCTTCTCAATGTTTGCATGTTTATCTACTGTGATGTAGTGGCTGAGCCCAAATTGCTATAATTAGCCCATAGAACATCTGTCATATATTAATAATAGTAGCTTGCAACTTCGTTTTTCCCTCGTCGATAGGACAGTGGACTTGCCCAAGCTTTTTCTCCCACCCTTCGCTCCCCTCCTCAACTTAAACAAACTTTTCTATAACCAAGATTTGCGACAGCATCAATCAGTATTGCTGCTGCTTTGAATCCACATGTAAACATAAATAGGTAAGGAATACAACAGCTGAAACAAACAAAAATACTATTACTTCGTAGAAATTGTTAGCATTAAATGCTATAATCATTCTTAACCTTTGAGAGTCTTCACTGCCACTGTTTCTGTGAAAGATGCTGTAAACCCTTTCTTTAACAGTCCTTTATATACAATGCCAAATTCACCTATGAAATACATTAAAATTAAGTTGCTATGATAATTGCTGGCTAATTAATTTTCCTTACCTTGGCCGAGTGTGTTTCCGATCTGTAGATTACAGGATGGAATGATGAGAGTCTTGGGCAGTAATTGGACATCAGCATTGTTTACCATCATATTACGTATGTTCTGGACTAAATAAATATAATTAAAGGTTATATGATTAGCCATATTATTTAGTTATAATTTGAAACATCTGCCATTAAAATCAAAAGATTTGTGGAGGAATTGGTGAGCATTATGAAACGAGACATTGTCAGTTAAGCACTAATTTGAGTCAGTAGTGTGTGTATATGTAGATCATGTGTGCATATTAGTAGCCCATGCAATAGAGTACTTTGATAGAGTAATTAAATTGATTACATTTGATAAAAAGACGTCGGTTCTTGCGAAAATTTCTATTCAAAGGTTTGTACTTTCATACATATTGTAATTTTTAGGTTTCCAGTTGGCAAGTGTGCAAAGCAAGCAAGACACTTAGGGGTAATACAATTGAATATCAGGGATGTCTTTTATTTGTTTATTTATAATTATTATATATGTGGATATACGTATATCATTTTTTGTAATTTTAGTAATACATTCTTGTGTCCACTCATTAGTCATCCCATCCAAAATTTCATTTAACAGAATTCTCTGGTTTATCGACCTTTACCTGTATCATCCAAAAAATTGAATTAATCTGAATTCTTTTGATGGTGCAGTTTAAATTTGCAAACTTACCAGAGTTTATTTTCTATTCGAATTAGTGGCAGTAGTGGCAGTAAGTTAACGTGCTATTAGTCATAGCAACAGTGTTGCTCTTACTTAAAAAATCCATTGTTCAGTAGTCTACCAGACCAAGAATATCAGTCCAGTAAACAAGTGTGTGTGTTATAACTGCTGCGTAGCTAAAGATAGCACAAAGCAAAATTAAACTAACAATTATATATAATTAGCTGCCTCTACACTGCTTTTTTCGCTACTACTGCAGTCAGCTTGTCATACCATAGAGTTAGGTTCAAGTTGAACCATGGGTTCCAGGAATTATTGCTGATATCTGTCCGATCCCAAGGGCGAAGCCCGAGGAAGTGGGCAGTTACCTAGTGATAATTCAGAGTTGCCATAGCTAATCTATTATATGCCATAGTTACCGTTTTTACAGAGTAAAGACCAATTAGAAAGAGCAGATATTGTTTTTCAAGGGGAAAATATGTCCAGTTAATTCAGTGAGGGTCATTCCAAAACACCAACAACAAGATAATGCATTTTGTTCCACTTACGCAGTCTTCAAACTAAATCAATTGTGATTGAGCGATGATATCTAGTAGGTTCACAAGTTAAGACTTTATACTCCAATGAATAATTCTCCGTGTCAGTTCTTTATACAGGGATGGAGTTACCATACACAAAGAGCTTCATACATGTAAAAACTAGATATTCATTTGTAGCTAAAAATAAACCAGATACATCGCTTTAATCATAATTCTTATTGCATCTCACTCTATTATGCGGACAGGAAGTTCTCCGTGCGCATTTTAAACTCTCTTTGATGAACATAAATATTTTTTTTTGGAGGTGATTAAAGGGGAATAACACAGGGATTAACATTTTTAATCCATGGTTGTTACCACAGCAACTAGAGTATAATAAGCAACAATAAGCAAATTAGATTATTTCATGCAATAAAATTTCTAGCCTTCAATCAGTTAAATGTGTCATTATATTCATAAATATAAACAATAATAATTTACTTACAATATTCATTCTCATTTCCTGTTCCTTCTAACTCCAATGGGCTATAAATTACATCATGAATTGATCTTATAAGCATTAAATATTCCGTAATACTTACCTTGCTCCAAGATTACTTCTCAGCCTGTTAAGTTTGACTTTTCTTCTCAAACGTAGAAAGCAGCATCCCATCACAAATGCTAGTAACCCCAGTGTAATAAAAATTACAGGGGTGGTAACTGAAGTTCCTATGATGGCATTAGCAACTGCAACAAATAGTATGTCATATCACATTGCATCAATGTATGCAGTATTGCTGTTCCATAAATGTTTGTAAAAAACAGACTAATTGAATCATTAAATATCATAAATGACAAATATTTTTAACATTTTATTGATGAATAAGTTAGTTCATCTATTGCGCTTAATTTTATGCATTGCCACGCCCATTCACAAATCACCAAAGTAGGTCCAAGTACAATAAGCATAATAAACTCAAATTAAATGTATTTTATTTAGATAGGGTGTATATTATACCTTGACAATTAATACCATCTCCCTGATACAGTAGAGGTCTACAAGTGCATTGAAATGATCCTTTAGTATTGAAACAATCAGCAAATGTATGGCATGGGCTGAAAGAACACTCATCTACATCTACAATATGAAAACATTCAGGAACATGAAAAGAGTACACTATTATTCACGGTACACTATATATCTGGTAACTAAGTAGAGGGAAATTTTATCCTAAAAATAGGCACATATACATACTCAATTACAATTATTGGTATGCTCCAGAATAAGAGAACAAAAATTTTGATTAATAAAGGAAAAGCAAAGATAATTATTTAATATATCAATATCGTACTTTAAAATTGTTACGAAAGTTGTTAATACTATAAAATATTTCTAGTCAATATATTTATCAAACCTTTCCATTCACTGCTATCTGTATTCGGCTATAGACTTGCCTATGCATGATTGTGAGTCATTATCAAGCTGATAGCCCTCATTACAGGAGCAGTAGTAACTTCCATTGGTATTCATGCAGACTTGGTCACACAAAGCAGCTCCAGACTGACACTCATCAATATCTACATATAATATTCAGTAGCTGCGATGAAACTAGTGCACATATAGCCTTCATTAAAAAAAATGAAGTTAACTTAACTGTATAGATTTTCTATTCTAACAATACGCAAAATATAGAAAAAAAATTACTAGCTATGTATGATACCAGCTGCTTTTTGGCTAACTAATTATGAATATACTAGGCTGGAATTAATACACGACTATAGTGTTTTTAAATTATATTGGACAATATTATAGTTCACACTGATCATTAGCTACATTATGAACTATTGACAATATGTCTGCATACCTGAACACTCAGTTATTCCATCACCAGCAAATCCTGAGATATTACATGTGCACATGTAGCTCATATTTGTGTTTATACAAGTAGCAGCGAAGTGACATGGGTTGGATTCACAAAAGTTAATAGCTGTGTAAAATATATGCTAATGTGATAAATAATATAATTATTAAAGATGTAACTTTACGTTCACATGATCGTGAGGATGCATTGAAGAAGAGAAATGAGATTCTACAACTACATTTAGAAGCATTCAGGCTTTCACCAATACAGGAGTCAACCAAACTATCCGTGGGACAAGATTTATCTCTGGTAACATCAGTAACACATAACCCTAAGGAGTAATAAAATAAAAATTTCTGATCATAAATGTATATTTCAATTTTATATGGAATGCATACCAATACAATTATTCCCATACATTAAACCCTTTACCATACAAAGCCTAATTATATTCAGCCAAGAACAAATCTCAAAAATCCTACTACAATAGTAATTTATGAAGATTTTGAACATGAATTAAGATCTCAAAAAATCCTACCATTGTTCAATAGTAGCTACCTTTACTATAATGTTCAGAACCGTTCTTGTTCAGGCATTTTTTGAACCAGTGAGTGCTTATAACTTCAATGGTGCCTTTAACTTTGAAATAATGTATTTCCTAATGTATGTTAAATCAGCACTTCCAAAAAAAAAAAAATTCATCCCACAATGAATATATTTTCATTGATTTAGCTGTCCATAAATGAGGAGTTCTACTTAAGTTCTAACTTGTATATAGTAAAACAAGTGATCACTATATTGCTGTCATATACTTCCAACTAATCAGCTCACCGTCAATACGATAAATATTCACATCTTGCACATGACCACTGTTCACCATCCCACGTGCCACTACTGTATTGGATGTGAGTACATCTCCTTTGTTGAATCCCACTGTTCTCCTCAGAGTGAAATCCAACAATGTGTGATTGTCGTAAATGAAAATAGCAATGGCAGTCATTCCGTCTGTAGCTATTGCTAGCTGAAATGAAACCTGATTGAAAAAAGTGGAAATGCTTCATAAGGGGACAAATATTGTAACAACATATCAGCTAATGAAGGTCAAGAACAAAATCACTATAAAAATTTATAACTTTTGCACAAAACTATATGATCAATTATGTTTCTGCTGATGTTCCACTAAAACTTACTAAATGTTCCAAGCCATTATCGGCTATTCTAGCTTTGTTCCAAGTCACTATTATTGCTGATGTGGGAAGATAGTTTGTAAAGTCTTTGCTAGAGTTGGCCACAGTTTGTCCAATTAGAGACAGTAACCTGTCATTAGCACGGCTGTAATACACTGTACCAGTGTTGCTTTCTACTACCAAATCTGCCCATAGTGGGGCTATGATGAGATTAGCAATTGGAAAGTGGCGTGGGTTTGGGCTCATAAATCGTCCTCGAAATGTAATTAGCCCATTAGTAGAGATCTGATAAATAACAATAACACAATGAAAATTATAATGTTGGTTCTAATAATGATCTCAATCATAATTATAATAAAATTAGTACTACTAGTAATAATAGTAATACTATGAATAGTAATAATAATAATAATAATAATAATAATAATAATAATAATAATAATAATATAATAATAATAATAATAATAATAATAATAATAATAATAATAA
>WLWI01001304.1_pt1 | contig 21765 bp, 11 predicted proteins | sample 6701501 | NCBI WGS metagenome assembly WLWI01 (sample SAMN12718690, study PRJNA515312) | sponge metagenome | isolation source: marine sponge | host: Mycale hentscheli | place: New Zealand: South Island, Marlborough, Capsize Point | collected 2014-11-01 | reverse complement strand
TGAAAACTAAGTCAAAACTAACAATTCTGGCACATTAAAGGGACTTACTCTGTGAAGTGCTATAGTTTGATGTCGCTTTCAAAGCCTGGGTAGCCGTACTCTTCGAGATCCCTTGTTGACTGAATGACTGAATGACAGGTCGACTACTATATACCCTCAGGCGCATGCGCACTGAGGGTTAATTAAACATATATTGGCTGCTCGAACAGAGAAAATTTGTTATAATTATTTTGCGGAAAATGACTGGATCACTGAAGAACTGGAATCTCTTTTGTTGCCTCCCGAGTCTTGGTCATTCTCTTTGGATCATTTATGTGCTTGAGGAAGTTACTTTTGAATTTATTGGTACAGCGAGAATGGCATATTTTGTTTGGATGCCAATTGGAAAGAAGGGGTGGAGGGGGGGGGGGGGGGGGCTATGGCAGCTTTAATACAAATCTAGGTCTAGAGATAAATCCATTGTAGCTGAAAGTTATTTTCTCTATTACTACACACATACACACATACACACATACACAAATATAATTATAAATACTTGCCATTGATATTTCTGGCACTCCCCCTTCCCGTACTCATCTGGATTTTTATTTGCATTTGTAGCTTTCATATAATAGTAATCATTCAGCGATGGTCGACTTGATTTTCCATATTCTGTACAACTATTATTGATCTTTCAAATAGAATTACTGTAATTACAAACCTCACGACAGACTGTCACATGTGCATGGACACACCCACTCCTATCGAATAGGATTAGTTTGTGATATATATTTTTTCTGGTTAGTAAACTCCACCACTAATCCATCCTCAATTACAATTAGGTGGCCCACAGCAGCCCGGGAAGTTTGCGGCAATTACATCAGCATAACAATCCAATATACCAATTACTCACTCGGGCTGTAAACTAGTGGATGGCACTTACTCCCCCACCTAAAAAAAAAAGATTTTCATTGGACGGTTCTCTGAGTGGAAGCCATAGAGGGCTCAGAATGAAGCCTTTTGAGTTGATCCAGGAGGGAGAACAAAGTTAGGGACAGATTACGTGTATTCCCAGCAGATCTATTGTTTTTGTGTAATCAGTAACCACAAATTTGTGCATGTAGTTGCTAGTTTGTGGTCGGTGCCTGAGGTTGGTTAATAGGAGTTAGTTTGTGCCTGTGGTGATGTTGTGTTTATGTGTGTGTGTGTGTGCATGTGTCATTGTTGGCCAGGTATGAGGTGGCCCAGCTGCTCCAGCGACTGTGGTCGAGGCCAGACTGTCGGGAGTCCATATTGAGAGAGTGTGGCTCCAGCAAGTTCCAGGTAAGGGTTGCGTTTCTCATTCGAGTTTTCAAATTTGTGTTTTGTTTGAGGTTTCCTTTCAATTAGATTAGATTTTGACCCTTGGACTTTTCTAAGACTCACAAGTATGGTCTATTTTTTCCCCCCCTTTTTTTCCCCCCTGAAAATGTGCCTCTAACTTCAGACAGATTTGTCGGTTTCATATTGTCACAGGCTTTTTAAACAATACAGAATTAAAAATATTTGGTCACTACCGGGAATCGAACCCAGGACCGCTTGCTTAACGCACAAGCACTCTGCCACTGAGCTACGACAACCAGCCAGCACTGTATTTATACTGTAAGAGAGAGAATACATCTAATGAGTAAAAGAAGGCTGAGAAAGAAATTATGAAGTCAGTTTCATATTGTGGATCTGACATTCTTGAGGAGCTGAGGGTGGAGGTACTACTCACCTTCTAATTTGAATATCTATTAAATTATCGTATTGTGCATTCAAAATGCAGTTTGAATTTCAGTATTTTAGTTTGTGCTTCAAAGGTGGGAACAATTTAAATTCTTTTTGTCTTAGTGACAATTGTAGTACTTCTTTCTAAATAGAGTGGAAAGAAATTGATGCCTACTTGTAATTTTCTGATTGCCATTGCCAAAATAATGCATTTTTATAACCACATCAAGTTCATGTAACCTGTGTCCAGTGCTTTCCTAGAAACGGTATTATCCGTAACAGATGTAGCAACGAAAGACCGAGTGTCTGAGTGCAACTCTCTCTCTCTCTCTGAAGATCACCTTTGATCATTTCTCTAGTTTCTTCTCCTCACCAGTGAAAGCTAAGAAATCAATGGAGGAAGCTCTGGGCGGACTTTAGTAGAGCTTCTTTAGCTATAATAAACCATACAATGGCTGACCAGCACACCAGTTTGTGGGCCCTGTGGTTGGGTTGTAATTGGGTTGTGGTCACTTTGAGTAGGTGAGTCTCATGCCACCATTATGGCTTTGAAAGTAACTGGGTTGCTATGGAGTAAGATGTGTATTTATGCAGAGAGAGAGTGTGAATGGATTTGTTCGTGTTAATTAACACAAACAGACACATTTCAGGGAGTCAGGGTAGGTACCTGAGGGCCTGATTAGTCTGCTTATCTTACACGTTATTAACACCGCTCTCTTAGATTTAGTTTGATAACTGCAAAGTTAGGTCGGTCCAATCTAATAATTTTTTGTTTTGTTTGGGGTTTTTTTTTTTTTGGTTTTTTCTTTTCTTTCATTCTTTTTTTTTTATTTTTTTATTTTTTTTTTACGTCGTTGGCTGTTATTTGCCATTAGTCTACTGATGTTTGTTTGATTGCTTGTTTTTTTGTTTGTTTTTTAATGTTTGTTTTTTATTTGCCGTAAGTCATTTTATTATTTTTTCTTTTCATTCAGCTGCTAGAATTCAGTGCTGTACTATAGATGATAGTGGGTTAATGAATATAAATATCATAGAGAACTGGAATGTGCCCTAGGTCTCTGATATTGCACTATGGGGCATCCAGGGAGCAGAGAAATAGTTTCCCACACCAAGTATTTTTAGAGTAAGCAATGGCTTACTATAGCTTTGAAGCCATTGGATTTCACACTTGCTCACACACATATTCACACACATACTTACTTGACGTGCACACGCTATCAACGTGACTCACAGAAACTGTTAGAGTTGTTTGGTAAAGGGTTTCAAAATCACTTTCTAACTGCTTGAAATTATTAGAAGTACTTTAGTTTGGTAAAAGGTCTTCATGTTTATTTATTGTCAATGCCACCCTTTACCTCTCAATAGCTGCCAGCTTCAGTAATCAGTTGTGTTTGTGCTGCAGTCTTTCCTAGGGGCTGTGTTTGACACGCTCCTCTACCAGCTGAACGACGCCCTGTCTCGTCTGGTGAACATCAGACAGTGTGAAGTGGCTGTTGACTGTGAGTATATGGAATAGTGATAAGGAGGATGGAAATAACACTCTAGCTAATGATGATGATGATGATGATGATGATGATGACGATGATGATGATGATGATGATGTTATCATAATTATAATAATAGCAAATTTTCTCAGCAGCCAATATGTTTAATTAAAAAAACTTAACCAGACGTTTCAACTTCTTGCCAAAGTTCTCCTCAAATGATGATGATGATAAAGTTACTATAATAATATTATTATTAACAACTAGTAATAGTTAATGACAATATATTAACTTCTAATTGTAAGAATATCAATTATAGTAGTAATAATTATGAAGTAGATTGTTTGACTAAACGCTCCTTTTTGGACATCACTTTGTGTGTTAGCTGTTATCTATGGAAGGACAAAAGCTATTAAATATTATGTACTAGTACTGGACAAAAAAAATAGTACACACATAAACACTCTTTCAAGAGACGGTTTTTCAAGTGGCCATGTTTTACCTTTTAGTATTCAAGTTTAGACTCGCCTAGTTTAAGTTGGAATATATTAAAGCTAATAATAGCAAATCCTCTCATTCAACAGCCAATATTATGTTTTAATTAACATAATATTGGCTATTGGGACAAGAATATTTGATATTATAATTATTTCAGCTGAGAATGACTGAATTACATATTATATTAAAGCTATACTTTTTGTTGCTTCTGCACACTCTTTTATTACACGTACATTATCATCCTCAATTTTCTTCTTCCTTGCGCTTCTTACGTCCCTCCCTCCCTTCCCTGCTCTCTCTCTCTTTCCCAGCTGGCCAGTGGGATCGTCTGACACCAATTGAGAAGACTCAGAAGGAAAATTTCCTGAATCAGCAGAGAAGGGCATCCCGTGGGTTTATGACGCAGGCCAGCCTTCAGCTGGAGCTGCTCCTGGTCATGTCTGAGGATTCCCGCGTGTCTCGTTGTCTCTCTCTCATGCCCCTGGCAAAGAGAACTGCAGCAGCGGTGAGCTTCAAACCAGGGGCTGTTGGTTTAGTTTGTAATAGGTTAGCCAATGCAATGAGTGAGACACTCGTAGTCTATATAGTGATGAAAATCCAAACTTTTTTTTTTTTGTGTGTGTGTGTGTGTGTGTGTGTCTGGGCAGAAACATCTTCCAAAGTATATAAGGAAAAAAAAAAAAAAAAAAGCTAAATGCAGGAAAGCTTTTAGTGAGAAGAGATAACTAATGCAGGGAATGTAGCATCACAGTTATGTCAACTTGGAAGAATTTAACAAATATATGTAATTGGAAATTGAAGCCATTAAAACCTCAATTATGACTCTAGCTTGCTATTGTTTTTTCTTATTTTTGTTGGTAGGATGTTTGGAGTTTAGTGTAACTCTTTGTAGTTGAGTGGTATAGATTTTGTATGTTTAGCAGTTTGCAAGGAGTCCTTGATGAGCAGTGTGGGCGGAGTCCTTGATGAGCAGTGTGGGCGAGGAGTCCTTGATGAGCAGTGTGGGCGGAGTCCTTGATGAGCAGTGTGGGCGGAGTCCTTGATGAGCAGTGTGGGCGGAGTCCTTGATGAGCAGTGTGGGCGAGGAGTCCTTGATGAGCAGTGTGGGCGGAGTCCTTGATGAGTAGTGTGGGCGAGCGACTTCTGAAAGACATGCACCCACACATTAAAAAGAGTGTTTGGCAGGGCAGGGTGGGTGTGTCTACTTGCTACAAATTTGGATGTTGCTATAATAGACATTTTTATGTTAGCTATGGATTGGTATGAACACTTTGCAAGTAAGATTGAAGTCGTTGAGTATTTTCTACTGCATGCTGATTGCTCAATCCTTTGTAATTTGCAAATACAACTATTAGTTATTAAAATCAACGTTATAAATATATATATTCTAAGGGTGTTATAGTATAGGCCTTATTGGTCATACTGTATAATTTAGAAAGCTTACAATTACTTTATTATGAGTATAATTATAATTATTATGATAATAGTGATTATGGTCATTTATTATTTTCACAATTTCTTTCTCAGCCTTCTTACATAATTCCCCAGTGACAGTCAAATTTTTAAAAAAAATTCTGTATTGTTTAAAAACAACCAGAGAAAGAGAGGGAATACTACTACTACTACTACTACTACTACTACAAATTATTATTATTGTTGTTATTATTATTATTATTATTGTTGTTATTATTATTATTATCATTATTGTTGTTGTTGTTGTATTCTAGTTTCTGGGATTCCTGAACATTCTGTGTGGTTCCAAGGCCTCTAACCTCAAAGTCAAAGACAAAACCAAGTACGCCTTTGACCCAGTCAAGCTAGTGACAAGCATCTCCACCATCCTCACCCGAGTGTTCGAGCAAGATGGCAGGTCTCCTGACACGGAGGAGACGTTCGTCTCTTGCATGGCCAGTCACCCGGACTACAGCGAGGCCACCATGAATAGATGTCTGAGCATTTTGAATAAGAACACCACTGACTTGCCCCTGTGCACCAGCTTCAGCAAATTATTGGGGAAGGTTAGTTGGACCAGGGTATTTTTTTAGAGCCTAAATTGAGAGATATTTTTCAAAGGAATTCTCATTTCCATAAAATTGATGAAAATTTAGTTGCAAGTGCCACCAGGAAGGTCATAGGTAATTTTTTTTTTTTTAAGGGGGGGACCATTTTTTAAAAGAATCCCTGTAGGGCACCTCTCTTATTAATTTACCTTAAAATTGATTGTCCACATCCTATTTAACAACCCAAATGGGTAACTGTGGGCACAATAAAGTTTATGAATCTCTGAATACACACTATACTAATACACAATTAATACACAGTAGGGTATCTATCATAAGTTATTTGTTAATGTGTTGGATTATTCGTGTATTTGCTTGGTTGCTATTGCTATCAAATCATGATTTAGACAGAGAACCCACTCAGCATAGCCATAGTACTGGTTATCTCGTTGGTTATGTGTGAGCAGGTTGGTACAGTTTTTTTTTTTTTTACGAGAGAGTGTGTGTATGCTTGAGTTGACTAAACTCAAAGATTTGCATTCAACAATAAATACACCTTCTATAATTTATGACATTATTATTATTATTATTGTTGTTGTTGCTTAGTTTAATTGTCTAATATTGCTTCTTCTTTTTTTTGAATTGGCAAACATCTTGGAGTGGTTATAAACACTCATGATGTGTGTGCCCCTCCCCCTTACTACAACTAATGATGTAATTGAGAAATGTGATAGTTTTTACATTAGTTTGTTTCTGCATGTTTCAGGTTTCCGAGTTTCTGAATGGCCCCACTTCTCCTCGCTCCGCTAATGGAGACCACTCCTTGGACACCAGTGCAGGGAGTGGCAGCTGGCAGGAGGAAGCCGACTCGTCCACCATCAATGAGAACAACCTGAGGGACATCTACGTCGGCGCGCTAGAGGACAGCAAGTTTGACAGTGCTGAGCTCGAGACTTGCCACGTTCTGGCGGATAAGGCTCAGTTGACATTGGATCCAAGGTCACCCATGGTGAAGGCCGTTCTCAGGGACATGAAGCAGCTGCAAGAAGCTAGCCTCATTCACCCAGATTCTGCAGTCTTTGTCAGACAGGTGTGTGTGTGTGTGTGTGTGTGTGTGTGTGTGTGTGTGTGTGTGTGTGTGTGTGTGTGTGTGTGTGTTGAGGAGAGATGGTTAGGGGTTTTGTACCCAGGCATAATTGACCTCACAATATCTTAGGCTACAATTCAAGTTTAATGATGGCATGATGCGTGTGTAAATTCTGTCTGTTAGAAACAATAATAATCAACTAGAGTGGTCTCTAAACACAGCAGATACCCAGCCATCAAAACTGTCTCACACTATCCCTTGAAACTGGGAGGCTCGTGCAAAAGATTATGCAATTTACTTGTTTCTATTAAACTCGAAGGTGACTCCAGCTTCTATGTGATTCCAAAGGTGCAAGGCTAAACAGTGCAACATGCTGGCAAGTTTTCCATTTGCAGAATTGGCTTTTTAGATTTCACATATGTTCACACCTGTTAATTATCTAGAGAACTGACCAGTTCTTTTAGTCCTGATAAAGATTGTTGGTTCTTTTAGTCCTGATAAAGATGGTTGGTTATTTTAAAAAAAAGTGCAAGGAGTTTTACCAATTGTGCAATATTATACCTGGCAGAGGTAATTGTTTTGGTAGGTCACTATTATGCACTTATATATCCATGCTGTGTTAACTCTATCATGTATGTACTTACTTCCAGCAGTACAATAATAAATCTCACTTGGCCATGAAAAGAAGATTAGTTAGAAGCCAAGTAAAACTTAAAGCATTGATGATCTTTACCCTATACAGGATGAAGATCACTTGGACCTGGTGCGTGTGCTCATAACTGGACCTACTGGGACGCCGTACAGTAGAGGCTGCTTTGTGTTCGACATCAACTATCCCCCCTCTTATCCCAACAACCCGCCCCTGGTCATTATCACCACCACAGCTGGAGGCACTGTCAGGTTAGAGTTAAAGTAGTTCTTATAAACTGAGAACAATTTGGGACCAGGCTTCCAGTTCACAAATCTGAGGTTGTTTGCTTTAAGAGTTGATAGCAGAACATTTTGTTTTGAAGGGGACAAGCCAAAAATATGCTAGATAGAGGTGATTTGCTTGTTAGGGAGTACACTGTCAGAGGTTCCACTGCATATTATATATACTAGTGATGTGCTTGAGCACAAATGGCGAGCGAGCCTAAAGACTATACTATTTTTTATATGAATGATTTTGACTTCTAACACTGAAGCTACTGAAAATAAGGTCCAGTTATTAAATTTTCGCATACCCGAGTTTTCTTTGTGATATTCTTTAGCTAAGTAGTGGTTGTAACACACAATGCTTTGACACAACTGGACATGCACCTACACAGACTTACCTTCGCGGTAGTCTAGTGGACAATGTATTTTCAAGTAAATACTGTTGCGCACGGCTTATAACCATGACAAAGAGAGCATTGACTTCTTACCACCGCCACTAACTCTAGAAATGGAAGTCCCTTAAGTTTTCAAGTTTTTAACTGCACCCGCAAAAGAATTCAAAACGGTAAACAATTCAATTTCTAGGGTGATAGGGGTACTGATCGATAAACCAGAGGATTCTGTTTAGTGCAATTTGGGACGGGGTCGACCACATAACTAACACAAAAACGCGAGGGTCAAAGTACAAAATGACATACGTACGTCCACAAACATCCCCGATTTTCAATTGTGTTACCCCTGTAAGTGTCTCGCTCGCTGCGCTCGCTCACCAAATATATATATATATCGCAAACTCATTAGAGAGTCAGCTCCGCTCGCTTGGCTCCCTTCGCTGAATTATAAGGTAGATACAGAAAGTTTGGGTCATATTGAGAATCAGAGTTGGTTCAGATTGCAGTTTAAGTTGTGATCAGAAAATGCATGGCAATTTCAATAAAAATAAAAGAATGGGGAATTTGGCTTAAACATTGCAGAATAAACAAAGCAAAAAAAACTAGGAGGAATGTCAATTATGTTATATTGAGACACAGGTATAGAGTTACTCTACAAGTAACTGGATATCTACCTTTGAACATATATATATGTTGATAATGTTAATACATCTACTTCAGTGACCTCACCAGTATTTCATATACAAGGTATAAATAGGCAAGGTCTATATACGAGATTATAATTAATGGGTCACAAGGATTTTTAATCAATATAAAAAAAAATACACAGTAATCTGAATAATGTTTGCTTATAATAAAAAATTCTTTGTTTTGTTAACTTCTGACCTTTCTACAATATTTTCATATATAACTGAGTTCCTCATGTTGCTTAGAGACAGTGAGTGTCTTCAGATTGTAGTGTAAATGGAGGTTTAATTGCAAATAAATGCCACATGCATTGTAATACCATAAGAACAGAGAGTATTACATAACATAGCCAAAAACTATGTCAACTACAATATTATTTAATCTAATGAAAACACCAGATATAGTACAACAAAGTAACTCTCCTGCTATAGTTAGTTTTTATCTTTTTTCATTAGCAACTCGAAAGTAACAAAATTACAATATAAGTAGTAATTTATTATGAGGTTGCGAGTTTGTTCCACATGTATTAATTAGTCATTTCTGTGTGTAAAACACAAACTCATTACATAGTCACAAAAAGCTATTTGCGTAGCAATAACTTAGTTAATTGAGGATTAATAAATTAATGAAGTATGTATATTATTCACAATTTCTTCTTAGCTTTCTTTTACTGATTAAACGTATTCTCTCTCTTTCAAAGGCGTTATTAAACAATACAGGATTAAAAATATTTGGTCACCACCGGAAGTAACCAATATTTTAAGTTCTCTATAGTTAAAAAAACAGGTAAAAGAGAGAGAATACATAATGTATAATTTTGTATCATTTTACTAGATATTTCATTTAACCAGTCACTACTTAGAATTACAGCATGAACTTATTGTAAATTAGATGTAAAGTTCTATCGCAAATATTGGCAACAACTGATAGTGTTTCGCAGTACACTGAAGTGTTTATTCTATATATATTGCACTTTGACAGGCCTTAAAGTCACTTGTGCCAAAAAAAAAAAAGGACATGTGAAAAGGTTATATACTATAATATTGATTTTGCTCACTTCAATTGTTCACCATACTAAACCAGTCTTTCATATGTTTGCTACAAGACTATAATATACAGTTTTTAAGCATAAGTAGTATCAATATACTTATCAATAGTTAATATTCATGAAATTGTTGCTAAACGATGAACTCTGTAAATATTTATTATGGATGTTACTAAAAGTAGGAAAGAAGTATGTTAGGTCTAATTAACAATATCTTATTTGTATGATATAATTATATTCTATATATAAACTCTTTGTATATTACAGATCCAGGTCCTCCTACTAATATTATATTGAGAAAGATTAGTAATAGGAGAGTACAGGCCACTTGGACTCCTCCAGCTGGTGCCTCTGGAGCTACATATCTTGTGTATATAAACACTATGAATGTCAATTCTGGTGGTACTGAAGTGACTGGAACTACTTACACAACTGAGACTCTTAATACTGGTTCTACTGTTACTATTCGTGTGAGAGCTACTACTGGCACATATCTGAGTGTACCAGCTGTGTCTGATACTCTGACTGTTAGTGGTAAGAGAATTAATGATGAAATTATTTACATTCTTAGGTGTTTTTTACTTGCATCTGCCAGTAGCATAAGGAGAGTTTCAGGGGCTGGAGCCCATCCACCCCTTCTTTAGTACACAACAATTTTTCCTTCATCATGATTACTATAATTCCTAGATAAGCTTTATAGCACTTAATTATATCCTATTTATTTCAGATGATGTATGGCAAAGTATTTCACTCTCAAGATTTTTTTTCATTCGTCTTTGGCGTGTAAAAATACATTAGCCCGCTCTTGAAATATTTTGCCATATCACACTCTGACTCATGTAATAAGTACTAATATGGGTAGTACCATGTCCCTTAACATGCGTGGTTCCATTTCCCCCCCCCCCCAAAATACAGCTTTTTGGGCTTACCCCCAGTTACTTCTGGTCCTACAGTTTTAGGCTGTTACATAAAACTGTAGTTATGCTCAATAATAATATAGAACTGCTTTCTATACTCAATTCCGAAGTAGTGATAAATTCTGTAGCATCTATTTTTAAAGCCATTGTGATCCACTCAGCTGCACACAAAAAAAAACAACGGCGAGATGTTTGTAATTTTAGCCATCAAATACAGAATTACGTACACACCTCAGTTTTTTCCAATCAGTGGTAGCTTTAAAATCTGACTACCAGAATTGCACTTTGACAACTGGACAAACAAGCACTCAGCTATTAAAAATATGCCTAGATTTTAAAGTAATATCAGGTAAACGGTAACCTATCGCAACAACTTTTTGTGACTTGAAAAAAAAAAGCATTTCCATAGAAGTGTTGCACAGTTTTGAGCCGTATCTAGGTCACTATGCTGTTTGTAATAGCCATACTCTATAGACAATGTTATTGTTCCTACCAAAAGATCCATTTGATAGTTAAGTTATGAAGAGAACACAATGTAAGTCTTGAATTGGTTTCTCCTGTAGTAAGAAACTCAGAACTGTGATATAATTTTAAAACTTTTATTTATGTAAGTCACGAAAAGTTGTGGTTAATGGTTACTATGGCATTGTAAATCTTTACCTCACCTAATTAAATAAACATCGGGTTCTATAACAAGTAATTCCATACTTTGTTACCGAAATTAATATTCAAAAGCCATATGAGTTTAGGCAAATAAAATAAATTTAGCCTTTTTGAATAAAGAAATTTGATGGCAAAAATTAACTTTAATCAGATTTAAGTGCTCTACTCTCAGGCAAGCTAAATAAATGTATTGTTACAGATCGTGCAATGGCAAAAAATGTACTTATACCAGATTAATACCTCTCATTAAATAACTTGTGCACAATGGCTTGCTTGCCACTTTTGATGAAGTACACTTTTTGTGGACGGTCAATTTTTACTAAAATTGATTTAGAAATGAAAACATAACAGCTGAAGTTGTAAATAAAACTGCTACTTTATGTTTATCACAACTATTTTATCCAAACAATTTAAATATTAAAGGCATTATAGGTGCCAGAGTGAAAGGAGAAATTTATATCAAACATTCTTATTTATACCACAAACTTTAGAGTAAATTTAACTACATTTATGTAATATTCTTATATTTGTACAGATATAATCACAGCATGTATTGTGTCAGTGATCTCAAATTTCCTAGTGTATTCTTTTATTTTGGGAACTTTTCTAATGATCATCTACTATAAAAATAAACATCAAAATAAAGGCTTAAAGTAAGTCACTGTAACACATCAATACCATACATACATGACTGTTAATATTGTACATGTCTTATAACATTATACAATGCATAAATAACTATGTTAATAATGTATAGGTCTTTAGATGTGCCAATGGAGGAATGCGCTGCGTATGGACAAGTTTCTGTGGGAGAATCTCACTATGAGTCTGTTGAAAGAAAAAGTGCTACTTGTGATGAAAAGTAAATTGTCCAGAACTAATGTGAAAAATTGTATTGCTTAGATATAGTTGAAACTGTACATGTACATAGAAAAACTGACACAGAGACATAATTATAATGGTCAATATTTTTTTTAATATTGTAGTATGACAAAATATTAATGATGTATGTCTGGCCTTCCTATATTGTTTTTTTTTGTATTCTCAGTATTTTTTAAATAATTTTAATTACAAAACAGAATGGCTTAATGTACAAACTTTGAGTTATGGCAACCAACAACTAACTCATCTAAGTTTGTAGTTATACTGTAAAAGTGAGTTATTGGCTACAGTTTTACTCTTAATAGACCAATAGAATGTATTTAAAAAATGTTTATTGTTGTTTTTATTTGATTCTGTTAAATTTCCCACTTCACCATAAATTAACAAAAACAAAACTTGAGACTTTGTTTGAGACAAGGCTGCTGTGATAGCCACAGAAACTTCCACTTCACAATAATGCTGACTAGGCAGACTAGGCAAATTTCTCACTACCAACTATATCTTCTAATAGAAACCTTTAAATGCATTACCAGATCACAGCTAAGTAGTGGGCATGATCAGCAATAAGTAGACAATGCCCATTTTGGTTTAGTCAAGATCTACCAATGCTAAAGATAAATAGACTTGCAATTTCAGTTCCTCTGTTAGGGGTAATATAAGGTGGGGGGGGGGGGGGGCACGGTTTTTCCCAGCCTCACATTATGCAAATAGAAGTATATAATCAGGTAAGTATATTTAGTCCCGTATAAAACATTTATGACAATACAAATACACAATTTTGTTATTGTCACAAAGCAGTAAAATCAAATAATAATAATGTCATCTTTATAAACCAACAACTTTTTTTGGTATAGCTAGTTCACTTAGGTATCTTTTGAACTGCTTACTGTAATCTTTGTGTTTAAAGTCATAGTATCTTTATATTATTTTGTTTATTGTTCAATTTGTAGGTGATTTTGTTTCAACTTATATCTGCAGTGTTAATATCTGCTTTACTAATTGTGATTATTTCTGTAATACTTTTGATAATAACATTTCAGCGCAAGAAACATGGTTTAATGTAAGTGATTCACATAAATAATATACTTTGTAATGTAGTAATCATTGCGAAATTTCTGACTTAAAGTTTACATTATTGATAACATAATTTTAATTTTTCATCGACAATGACAGAATATTTTTTAGATTGAAAGCCTTTCTGTGACATGCAAGAAGGATTACTACTTTGCTGAAGCAGAAAGACCCTCTACGAATACAAATAGAATCAATGATGGCAAATTGGTTATGACCAAATGCTCAGCATACGAAAAAACTCTCAAGAATTATAAACAATGATAATAATTTGGATATTATTTTAGAGTAGCTATTAGAAAAAAAAAAGTCTTTTGTTTCTTAACAATTTGGTTAAAGTATTGAATGGGATTAGCTATAGTTATAACACAAATTATGATTGTATTATTCCTGCGAGAATTTTTTTAATGTTTCAAGAGCACATTATTATTGTGATATAATACTTTTAGAATTATCAACAGAATAGGTAAACATTTTCAACTATTTTATATACAGCTTAACTTATTACTTGTCTGACTTTTACTCATAATAGAGTTGAACTGCATAAGTATAGGAAGTACACTGTATCATTGATAATTTCATCTTAATTTATTTTTAAAGTCAATTTCTACATAATGGAAAAGATCATCCCAAAAGACTAAAAAATATTATAGCTAGACTGAACTTCATCTTTCAATTAATATATTTAATTGGCACATTGTGATTTTGATTCTTTTTGGCTAAAAGCTAGTTTTAAATTAGAAATAATTACATTAAATGTAATACATACCTAATTATATCTCTTACATGAATGCACAATAAATGATATAATGGCAGAGAGATAGACACACAATAATGAAAATAGAGAAACTATATGTGCTTTGTTCTTTTGGAAAAATCTCTTTTGAGTAAATTGGTAGGCCACACAATTACTTTATAGAGGTCATCCTTACACAGCCAGTGGGAGTGCTAAAGTCTATTTTACCATATGTAAGATAACTGCTTTTATCAGTTTAGTTTTGCCGCTGCTATAATGCTTGAATTGTGATTAACAACTTACCCAATGGCAAATGCATAATGTCTATTCAACTGAATGAATTGTTTGTTGTTACTGCTCCTTATGAGTAGTACTTTGTTTGATTTACAACAAAAAAATAAAGGTGGCAAAGTCCTCAGAGTTGGAAAGGGTTCAGTTTCCCCTGCCTAGCCCCTACCCCACTTTTCATAATAGTAATGCATCATAACACTGTGTCAGTGACTCTAGCACATAGTAAGCTAGTTGTAACTACTAGCCTTATCAAAGGATTACTGGCTACAGAAACAGATGACTACAAATTATGATGTATCAAAACATTCATTCACTATACATTATATAAGACATACAAATAATAATTTTTTTATGATTGTTCTAAAGTAGTACCAGAACCTCTTTACCAATTACCCTCTTTGATATGGTGGTGTGATTTGTGATTATCATGAATATTGTTAAGTGTGTAATGGATATGTGGTCAGATCAAACAGATCAAGTTTAACTCTGGTTAGAATGCTATACCAATCATTACATGATTGGCAGCATTGGGATCCTGAAACAAACAGATGTTATAAACATGGCTAGTGATACAATGCATATTATTCTCACAAGAAGGGTAATAAAATATTGCTCATGATGAACTTAAAAAAACAAACTGAGGCTTTATACATAATATTGGTGATTCACATTTTAAAGTGATTGTTTGGACTATGTTCATTGCCTTGTGGTTAACTTTACTCTGTGAATGGATATAGAATTTCCTGCTGAATACAGGCCACCTCTCCAGTTTCACTAATTCAGTGATTATGTGAATGTGCTGTTATGTCCTTGTTTCAAAATAACATTAAAATATATTCGAACCCATTACAAACACAACATGACCTTTGCATCTGTTATTTTGGATTAATATATTATTTTTTTATTAATTTCTTCTTTTTTCTTTTTACTTTTTTTTTGTCTTCTTATGTTTATTTGTGTTTAAGTGTTAAAAATTCTCTAATTCTCAGTGTCACTGCAATTCACCTATTTATATAATTATTTTTTGTTCCCTGTTATGTCCATCGATATTATTATATTTTGTCATAAAAGAATTATATTTATTACTTAGTAAATTATCAATACAATATACTCAAATATAGACATCTGTAAACTTAACTTAGAGAAATATCAATAAGACATGGAGATGTTGTGACTTGGACACACCGAGATGTAGTGTCAAGGATTGATATTAGTACATTTTGTTGGCTACATTATGTGGTTTATGAGTACTCGCACAGAGTGCTCTATCAATTTGCTTAAATAAATAATTATTAAAGAATCATTTGGCGAATATTATGCTGTTGTATTAGTCAAGTGCTGACTGAGAACACATGGGTACACAAATTCCCTTTTTGTCAATGATGAAAGTAGTTATATAAATATGTTTACAATATGTTTGGAAAGTATAGAAATTAGACACAGTAGCTGACTCAGCTAGTTTGAATTGGTAGCAATTGCATTTTACAAAAAAAACACTGAGCAGAGTCCAACGACTAAATTCCTGCATGAACAGTTGCAGTGGAAATTATGTTCAGAAATTAATGATACAAGTTTGAAGAAGTTTGATTATCTAACCTCAAATTTTTCAATCACACTCACACATATGTATACACACAGCTGAAGTACCCTTTAATGACATTATTTAGTTTGCCAATTTCACAAAATAAGAATCGTTTACATACTATCACTGGAAAATAACCTTGGAATTTCCTGCTGAAGGATGTGTGCAGTTTTGTTATCTGTGCTGTGCATTTCCTTGAAACTTGTTACATTTCCTTATTGGCAGATAGAGTATGCTATCCTGCAGTCTTCCTACACTTTTCCCTAACTTCAAAGTATACATATGTTGTGTACTAAATAAAAGGCACATATGGTATGTCGTTAAAACAAACATGTTGACACTAGCTTCTGCTGCTGCTATGTATGCAATCACTTGTTAGCTTTAATATGGTCTGATCTATAAGCCAAAAAGGATATCACAGCTAGTTACTATTGAGTGTTCTATTGAGTATTGGAAAAATTGAGCATTGAAATGGTATTTCCTATAGTAACTACAAGTGAAGTCATTCTCACTATATTATCTTCAATTATCTCTCTCACACATGGACAATGTGAGTTATCAATGAATTTTTTAGCTAGCAGAATAATAATAACAATCTATTTTAGGTGCCATTACTAATGCTCCTATACAACTAGATCCTGATGAACCAGCACTACAATTAGCTAATCGTGATAACCTAGTGTTAGTTATAGAAGGAATAACTACAGGAGCTCAAGCTACATCAGTGACTTGGAGAAGAAATAATGTTATAGTTGATAGAAATACAAGACTAGCTGGTGGTGGTTCATTTTATGATGGAGGAGAAGACACTATTGTAGGTACTGGACCATGTGAGAGTCACATGTATAGAGTTGCTCTACTAGTGATTGGACGTTTACCTGGACATTACACATACACTGTTAGTAATACTAATACACCAACTCCAGTGACATCATCAGTATTTCTAATACAAGGTATGCATAAATAAGAGATTAATCATAGAGATTTCTCAACATATATATGAATAATTAAATCATGGTAACAAAAACATTTCTTCCTTGTTGTAATTTCTCCTTTATTATCACTACTTTATATTTATTTGTTCACCTCTTTGAAAGAAAATTGAGCTAAATACAGGTAGATACAGGAAGTTTGGGTCATATTAAGAATCAGAGTTGGTTCAGATTGCAGCTTAAGTTGTGATCTGAAAGCGTATGGCAATTACAATAAAAATAAAGAATGAGGAATTTTGCTTAAACATGGCAAATAAAACTAAGCAAAAAAAACTAGGAGGGGCGGCAATTATGCTTATTGAGACACAGGTATAGAGTTGCTTACAAGTGACTGGATATCTACCTTGAACTTACACATCTGTTGGTAATGTTAATATACTTCAGTGACCTTACTAGTAGTTCAAATACAGTGTCTATACACGAGATTATAATTTATGAGTTAACCAGTCCATAAGGATTTTAACCAATACAAAAATATATATTATAGTAGTCAGAAATTTTTGCCTTATATAAAAAAAGTTGTTTTTTTTTACCTCTGACCTTTCCACAATATTTTCATAGGTGCCGTACAATTGAGTCACTTATGTTGCATAGATATATTGTGCATGGCTTCTGATTGTAGTGTAAATGGAGGTTTACTTGCAAATAAATGTCTAGTACATGGTACAGAGGGTATTACTTAACATAGCCAAAACTATGTCAACTACACTATTTAATTGACTAAAAACACCAGATACAGTACAAAAAGTAACTCTGTCTGCTATAGTTGATGTTTATTTTTTATTCATTAGCAACTAGCTATAAGTTAACAAAACTACAATAATAAGTAGTGATTTATTATGAGGTTACAAATTTGTTGCACAAATATTAGTTAATCATTTCTGTGAGTACATCACAAACCCATTAAATAAATAATTATTATTGCATTAATTTAAAACTTTTAGCACAAAGAGTTATTTGCGTAGCAATAACATGGTATATATGGAATATATATTATTCACAACTTCTTCTCAGCCTTCTTTTACTCATTAGATGTATTCTCTCTCTTTCACAGGCATTAATAGACAATACAGGATTATAAATGTTTTGGTCACCACTTGGAATTCTGGTGACCAAATATTTTAAATTCTTATTGTAAAAAAAAAAGTGAAATAGAGAGAATACATCTAATGTATATTATAGTATCATTCTATATATTTCATTTGAACCTGTCTCTATTTAGAATTACACCATGAAATCATTGCAAATTAAATGTAAATTTTCATCATAAAAGTTGACAACAAATGATAGTGTCTAGCGAAAAATTAATGGTACCTTTTCAAGCAAGACCTTTACCTAACCACTATGCTAGAGAATGTAAGGGTTACAACTTTGATTGAAAGCCTTTTTCTCCCTTGTAATATGATTAAGATGTGGCACCATTACATGGTTTGCGTCCTCAGCACAGAGTTTAGGAACGATTGCACTAATTTACCCCCAAAGTATTCTAAGTCACATCATGATTTTTATACCTCTATGGCACAATAAGCAAGACACGTTCAAGTAGTTCCTGGAATTCCTTCTAAATTCTAGGCCATTTTTCTAGTGTAGCAATTGAGTAGAGGATATGGGCTACCAAATTATGACTTATCAAATTGTCCTATGAGTTGTAAGTAGTTGAAAAAAAATACGAATTGGCCTTAGATTAGCCCATTTTTTCCTGGCCAAGAGTCTTTATACTGAAGGATCAATAACGTATTACTCCATTGGTGTACTTTAAAAAATGGGTACCTATTAACAAATATGAAATGAGTCGCTAGTGCAAAAAAAGTTATGTGAAAAAAGGTTTTTTGTACTATGCATACTAAAATGTTGATTTTGCTCAATTATTCACCATACTGAATCAGTCATTCTTTAAGCATAAGTAATATCAATACTTATCAATGTTTATTAAATTCAGGAAATTGTGGCTAAAATATGTATTCTGCAAATATTTATTATAGATGTGAATAAAGATAGGAAGGAAGCATTTAAGCTCTAATTAAAAATATGTTACTTGTACGATTAAATTACATTCTATATATTGACTCTTTGTATGTTATAGAGCCAGATCCTCCTACTAATATTGTATTGAGACAGATTAGTAATAGTAGAGTACAGGCCACCTGGACTGCTCCAGCTGGTTTCTCTGGAGCTACATATCGTGTGTATATAAACACTATGAATGTCAATACTGGTGGTACTGAAGTGACTGGAACTAATTACACAACTGAGACTATTACTACTTCTACTGTTACTATTCGTGTGAGAGCTACTACTGGCACATATCTGAGTGTACCAGCTGTGTCTGATACTCTGACTGTTAGAGGTAAGAGTATTAAAGAGTAAATTATTATATTATTAAGTGTTTAAGAAAGGAGGTTTTCAGGGCCTGGAGCCCATCCATCCCTTCTTTGGTACACAACATTTTTCATGTATCATGATTATTATAATTCCTAGATAAGCTTTATAGCACTTAATTATATCCTATTTATTTCAGATGATGTATTATTCCCTATAATTACCATCTCATCAGTAACTGCTACATCAGCTACTCTGCTCTTCTCTCAGCCAAACAGCAGTTTACCAGTAGACATGTACACAGTTACATTGACTAGTAATACTTGTAATGGAGTCCCTTCGAGGACAGAATCTACTACCAGTAATTCATTAACTATTGGTATTCTGGAGTCTGGTATTCAATACTCTGTTAGTGTTACTGGTAGAAATAATATGCAAAATTTAACGAGTACGGGAACTGCAACACTAACTATAACTGAAACAGGTGACCATAATTAAAGGTTACAGCTTTGACTAATGTTTTGATCACGTTTTTATTTTAATTTTAGCTCCTACTGGTAGTCCTGGAGTATCTACTGCAAGTGTAATAATGTCTACTAATATTACCCTCACATGGCATTGTACATCTTTATCTCACCTAATTAAAAAAAAAATCGGTTTCAAGGTGGTGATTTTTGTCAGGAAGTACTAGTCCTTTAAATAGTCAAAACAGCTTTTGTAATCTAATATTTACTAGGAAAAATTGAGTTAAACAAGTAATTCCATAATCTGTGACCTAAATTAATAGTCATCAACTATTGTAATTACTTTTAGGAATGGACTAATTAATGATACTCAGGTGAGTAGGAGCTAACATTGAGTGTAGGTGAATAAAATAAATGTAGCTTTTTTATTACAGAATTTTGATGACAATAATCCACTTTAATTAGATTTAAGTGCTTTTCTCTCAGCAAAACTAAATAATGTATACAAACCTTAAAATGGTAATAACTAACTTCTATAGATTAATAAGATGTTTTAACTCTTTTTTAAAATACTTGAGCACAGTGGCTTGCTTGCCATTTTTGATGAAGTATACTTTCAGACAGTAATTTTTTTACTAAATTGATTTAGAATGGAAAACATAACAGCTAAATGTTTATTCAAAAGTTGTAACTAAAACTGCTACTTTATGCTTCTTTTCAATTAATTAATTAATTATAATTCATGTTATCACTTGGTGTTATATCATGGCTGTATTGGTGTTGATACCCTATATAGTATCTTGCTTACTTAGCTCGCTCGCCAACTATACAGACAATATAATATTTATGTTACTTATGTACAGGTCTTTGGAGGTGCCCAAGGAGGAATGTGCTGCCTATGGACAAGTTTCTGTGGGGGGAGATTCTCATTATGAAACTGTTGGAAGGGAAAGTGCTATTTATGATGGCAAATAAACTATGTTAAAGTGTTTGCTATATGCTTAGATGTAGTTGAAGATTTACATGTACATTAATGTGGCGATACTGCTGCCACATTTATTAAACTTATGAGTCATCACCTCTAACTTTCACTAATTGAATTCCCTTAACATATCCATTATCCTACATGTATCTCACACTCATTACAATTCTCATTACACTCTGAACATTTCCTTTGGTCAATCACCCTCTTCCCTCTTTACAATAGTTAACTAAATCACATTCCTGCTATCTCACCACACCTTTTCTTGTTCTGTTTTCTACATTATGGCAGAACCCTTTTTTTATGATCATTCCTTACCTTAGTGCATACTAAGTGCTGCCAGGTGTTTGAAAAACCATATTCCTAACTTAGACTTATCATCTAGGGTGTGATAGCTTAGCTAGAGTTGTCCTCCAGCTGGCACTACTACAAGTCTAATCCACTTCAGTAGTTGGTTCTCATCCTTCCTGTCTCTTCTTCGGTTTTATCGGCCCCAGAAGAAATACCCCACAAGGTACCTGGTGGCAGCGTACATCTACCTGTCCATCTCGGCCCTTGTACCCCCACAATTTATTAGTAAGACAAAACATAGCAGCTGGCCAATATTTTTGATTAAATTATAGTATGTCAAAATACTAACGATGTTGTCTCAGCCTTCTTATATTGATTGTATGTATTTTTAGTTGTTTACAGAATTTTATTGACAAAACAAGTTGGATTAATATAGAGCTTTGAGTTATGGCAACCAGCAATAATAACCAATCTTATAATTCTGTAGTTACTCTATAAATGGGAGTTTCTAGGTTTCAGTCTCACTCTAATGGACTAATACTAACCAATCTTATAATTCTGTAGTTACTCTATAAATGGGAGTTTCTAGGTTTCAGTCTCACTCTAATGGAACAATAATAACCAATCTTATAATTCTGTAGCTACTCTACAAATGGGAGTTTCTAGGTTTCAGTCTCACTCTAATGGACCAATAATAACCAATCTTATAATTCTGTAGTCACTCTATAAATGGGAGTTT
>WLWI01001299.1_pt1 | contig 21799 bp, 10 predicted proteins | sample 6701501 | NCBI WGS metagenome assembly WLWI01 (sample SAMN12718690, study PRJNA515312) | sponge metagenome | isolation source: marine sponge | host: Mycale hentscheli | place: New Zealand: South Island, Marlborough, Capsize Point | collected 2014-11-01 | reverse complement strand
ACAGCTTACCGTACACCACTGGTTTCCAACCTTAGTTTTAGCTACAGCAGTGAAGATATTGAGCATAGAATAAACCAATAGTTACACTGTCAGAGTGACTCTATAATTCTCAGATTAGCACACAATTTGATTAAATACCTCACAATTGATTAGTTAAATAGCTCACAATCAAATTGTTTTTCTTGGTCACAAAGAGTTCAGGAAATATTGCGACTTTTCTAGGAAGTCAGTCAAAGAGTTCAGGATATAATGGGACTTTTCTAGGAAGTCATCCCTAGCAATTTTGCTGTGCTACTGATGAATTGCACAACATTTGTAACAAGCAACATTTGTAACAAGCAATATCTTTCATGATAAGAGGCCATACAAACATAATTGATTTACCCTATAGTCATTGAAATGATCAAGCCATTCTCATAATTTCCTCTTCTTAATCTGTTAGACATTACAATTACTGTTTTTGGTATGTTTTCAGGGCCAAGTGTATTCTTCTTCAAGAGATCATTATCCCATAAAATAGTTTCTCTCTCTCTTTTGTTGGCATAGTTCCTACAATCCATCAAGGTGGGGTGTGATTTAGTTTCATCGTCAATAGTGCTAGTTCATTAACACCTTGTGCTAGCTACTTCTGAGGTGGGAGTGCAAACCTGACCACCCAATCTATCCACATCAACAATCCTCATCCATTGTGCCTCTCTTTAATTGCTAAACACTCACTAACAAGAGTACTCCACTCTTCCTCTTCCATTAGAACTATCAGAGTTGACAGCTTGAGGAAACTCAAAATTAGTAGAGGGTTTGGATTATGCTTTTCCCAAAGCTTCCTGTATTTGCAAGTTTCTCTTCCACATCCCATTTTTTTCTGCTGGGCATGCACCTTTGTTAGTGATGCCTGTTTCATTACGGTTTGAAAGACATCCAAATTTACATCTGGCTACACCAATAAGCCCACCATCACAATCATCAAGGATATCAACATCTGCCACTGTAAAGGGAAAAAACATGTCAAGGTAGTCTGGCAATAATTAATCTCCATTTCTTTTAAAAGATTCTTAACACGAGAAAGTATAGACTCTCATGTAACTTTAACACAACCAGTTTTCTTACATCATAATCACCCGGACTCCCATCAACCTTGTGGTCAACACACTCGCCACACTTACACTATTAACACTTGCTGAAACAAAGTTGACATAATATATTTGTGCACCTGGTTTAGTCACCAATATTATCAAACAGCAGTACTTTTTCAAGCAGATGACACAACACAGTGCTGGCACTTGCACACTAAGACCAATTAATCAATTGATTACATTTAAACATAATTAAAATACGCAGAATATGACATATGATCTTTATTATAGAACGATACCATTATTTACACCAAAATTTTTCATCTAAAAGTTAAATAAATGTAGAAACAAAATATTAAATCATATTATTTATTAGTCATGGCCTGGCTTACAAGTTTTCTGGGTTTTTTAAGCTACCTTTCTGTGGCGAAACTTACCAACCTGGTTAGAGCAGTAGCAAAAATGTCAGCTGGGAGTGTGAGTGGCCCCCTAGTGAGTTTTACAGCCTCACTTTGCACAAAGAGCTACCAACTTAAGTATATACAAACTACTGCAGTGAAGAAATCTTGCATAGAATAAACCACTCATTACACTCATCAGAGTGGCATGGCTAGATATTTCACTCTTATTTTCACTCTCACGCTCATAAACATGAATCAGCTTGCTCGTAAAATATTTTGCCATATCACACTCTGAATCATATAATAAGTATTACATATAATTATGTATATGTGTGTATTATATTAGTTTGTTTAAAAATTAAAGCTAAAATACTCTCACAACTCATTGAACTAGCTGACTGGACAGCACTCACATACATTAATATCATTTCCTGTTTCATGTATGAAGTCATTTCTTTTCTCACATGTTTTCTAACTATAGAGCAGGTCCTCTTTAGTTCCTCATGCTTTTTGTTGCGCTGTAACTGTATATGATATATATATTGATGTATTTGCAATAACATAACTAACCAACATGTTTACAAGCAGGTAAGTATGAATTATAATATGTTACCATAACAACACATTATTGAAAGTAAACCAGAACTAATAGGAAGCAATGTGGCATGTGATGTGTATAAAACTAGCACAACCTACTGATTTATTTAACTTCTTGTTTTAAATATGATGCCATTTCCATTTCTGGTATGTTTTGTAACTAAAGAGCAACTTCTTATTTGTTGCTGATGCTTTTTTGTTGTGCTGTTACAGAATTGATTACATATTTGCCAATCGATATCTAAACTAAGTCTAATCGCTATCTGCAATAACATGACTAACCAATGTTTAATAGCAGTCAAGTTTGAATTATAATGTTACAATAACAACATATTATTGAAAGTAAGCCAAAGTAATAGTAAACATAGTTATTATAAATACAGACATATCATGTGGCATTTTATGCATACTACAACTAGCAAAAACTTACTGATTTTCAAGTGTAAACAAAATCAGAAATGATATTGTTCAGTACAGTGGTGATTGTAATTGTAATATGGAGTATTTCAGACTGAAAGTTTCTGCATGTGTGTTCCTGGCATTTGTATACATGGTATTGTAATAGGTGCAACATATACACTCATTGGAGCATCTTCCATCAATAGTATGTATCCGGGATTAAACAGTTCCGAGCGATGCGTAAGGTAGGGTGTGCCTTCGAAAAGAAACAAAACAACTGCTTATCCAGGTGGTAGAGAACAGTGTCCTGCCAGAGACTGCGGACTGTGGTTGGCACGATGGTGGGAGGGTTGGTGATTTTGATGGCTCTATGTACTACTTGTTATAGTGAGTGAGTATTCTATTCCATTCATACAGCTTTAGCACTGACAATATAAGTGTAGGAGCCATTTTCCGACCTTTTGCATTTACACTACTCTGATAATTGCAATAAGTGGTTTATTCTATGCTAGACATCATTACTGCTGTCGTTTATGCACTGGTGTAAAAGTTGGCTTGTTCTAACAATCCCCTATTACTGATTACATGCATGAGTCAAGTGTGGCATGGCAATGAGATAGAGCCACAGGTTGGTGAAAACGAATCCTAAAAGTGAAATATTTTGCTCAGTGCATGAAAGTAAAACCTGAGAAAAATTATATAGCTATAATAATTCATACATTCTATGCTAGATATCTTCACTGCAGTAGTTAGTACTAAGGTTGGTAGTTAAGCTTCTGAAGAACCATGCTGATATTGTGATATAATAGCATATACCTGGTTGAAATGTGTTTGAATAGAAAAGTAGCTGAAAGGACACATCACTCAGGAATGATGTTAATAACTATTTGCTATTTGAGGTAATGAGTTTGCTCAATTCAGCATGTTATAACAGCAATTCAGCTTGAGTCAATATCATGTGGCGAACCTAATGAAAGTATCAAGCATTATATTATATATATTATATACAATGCTTGGGGGAGATAGTGTGGTTGAGCCCCTTCTTACTCCACTATACCAACTACCAATGCCAGTACTAAATACTACTGCAGTGAAAATATCTAGTATAGATAAAACAACTTACTCCTTCTGGTCAAAAGTGATATAGTAAGATAATTCACTCTCAGGCTTATTTTCACTCACCTTAATTTTGGCTCATGAAAATGAGTTGGTCTGCTCATGAAGTATCTCTCCATATCACACTCTGACTCATGTAATCATTACTATATATATATATAACAATTTTACATGTATGTATCATGCATAATTGTATTTTATGCTATTTATCTTCATAATGTTTTGTTGGGGCATGTGACCCATGAGATAACTCAAGTTATCATATTGTGTTCTCTCATGCTGTATTGTGCAAACTCATTTCTCCTTCATAATTTAGTAGTTGTAGCAACCAGTCTAGCTTACCAGTTGTGAGTGGGACTAGGAAAAGGGACCTTTTGACGCAAACAAAAAAAAAGAGTTTTTTTATGTTAAGAGTAAGCTACAATTCACCTCCACTTGGTGCTAAAGTACTGGAGGGTAAAACCTTTGATGCACAGAGAAACTGGCAGTTGAACTAGGCTGCCTTCAGGAAAGTATTAGAACCAGAAATCAAGAAAATATAAATTATTTTGCCAATTCTGGTATAATTAACGTTTCTGTATACTTATAATGGTGTACTCCACATAAGCAATTAAATCTTGCAGCAGCTTTTAGAGGCACAAACAAAGTTTTGCGTGAAGTTCTTTTAAGTTATATAGCACTCACAAACTGTCTTGTCAGAATCCTTGGCTACTCTACTGGAACTTTAAGCCAGAGGTCAGCTGTAGAGTGCATGCTAGTCTCAAAGTAGTTTTTAAGCTGCTAGTTTGAAACCCTGCCTATTCACGGTTTATTGTATTTCAAGAATGAGAGAGAGAATATAAAGTAAATTTTCTTTTAATGGCACACTTGGGGTCTTTTAAGTTGTTTAGACATTTGAAATTTGGCATAGACGTTTAAATGTGAAGGTTGTGTATACAAGGGCATAGCTGGCCAGGGACATGTTTCGCGATAAGTGGAAAATGGCGACTGACAGTTTTTGTCACCGACTTCCCAGAGACCATTTTAGTACAAATTACAGCACATAAAAGCTAGGAAACAAAGTCACATATAAGTCGTGAGCATCTTAACAAAAGACAAAACAATAAACAAACAAGAAAAAGCAATAACAATAACAAATGACGGGCTCTTAATATAGAATTAAGAAAAGTACTGTTTGCTATTGACGCAGCTAAATTCAATTGCAAAAGATATACTATCTGAGTACAAGATACTATCCTAAGAGTTCATCTTCAATCAAGAAATACTTTGGTACATGCACAGGGTATTGATAGATGCTTGAGTATTACTCGCAAAAATGTTTAAAAGTAGCTGTTTTAGGGCACTCGTTGTAAGCATGGTGTGGATTGACTTGAAAGAATAGTGAGATTTAATGGAGAGTTCTCATTTCACGGCTACTTTTTTAATTTGAATAGATGGAGCTAGAGGTCAAAGGGCATACTGGAATTCTTCCTTTTATACCGGGACCTCTGGAAGGAGCTCAGAATGTGGTAAACGAGGCCACAGATTTTGTGTAAAGAGAAACATTAGCATTAAATTACAAACCCGACCTCTACTTTTAAGGTCCATTTCCTCAGACTCATTATCAGTTTTCTGTGTTGTTCAGGTAGGCATGCAGATTGATTGATTGGATTGATTTATTAATTTATTAATAAATCCATCCATCAATCAATAATAATAATAATAATTAATAAAGAAGTAAATAAATAATTCTAATCAATTTATGAATTATTTAATTAATTATAGTAAATAAATATAAAAATAAATAAGTAGCCTGTTTGTGCTAGTGAAGTTAAGTTTATCTTGACTATGAGATGTACATTCATAATACAGGTGAAGGTACCACCATTCACAAGGAGCAAGAAGCAATTATCACAAGTGGAAGTGGACAAAGCAAAACAATTATCACGTGTGCGCATACACTTTGAAAGAGTCATTGGAGTTCTAAGGCAGAAGTACCGCATATTATGATCCACAGTTCTTATTAATATGATTATGTGTGATGAGGAGGTCAAACATTAGTACAATTGATCAAATAGCAGTTATTTGTGCTGCCTTATACAATATTTGTGACTCTATTGTATCATTGTCATGACATTTTAATATTGTAATACAATTTTCTGTGTATACCAATTGATGATTTTTACACAACACAAGTCGTCAAAATATTATTATAACATAATTACTGTGTAGGAATGTACTAAAGATCTACAATATCTACTGTAATTGTGATGGTTGGGTTATTCGTTGTTTTTTTTCTGTTTTTAGATGATATTGTTTCTTTTCTGCAGTCTGGGCAGATCCATATTCTTGGGTGCATTACTTTTTCAAACATTAGAACTGAAACCATTCAATCTTACAACTACTATTTTCACACATAATCATTTTTCCTGATTCTGGCTCTCTGCAGTAGCACCATATTTCTTGAGCTGAGTTTTCAGAATTGACATTTAATGTGTTTGGCGATAGACTTGTACTAGGTTGCTGTGACTCTTGTGATAGTACATTTGGCACTGGCTTTGTGTAACATTTTCCAACTAGTTCAGGTAAAATACAGAACTTGAAGAAGAATGTGGTAATTTTGTCCATTTCCTTTCCAAGAAATTTTCATCATGTTCAATACGGTCAATAACTAGCTAGCTCTTCATTTCTCCAGATGATGAAATCACAAAAGTGTATGTCACACATTTTCATTTGGAGTTGTACTTGATAATAATAAGTATGATCTCTTTTAAAACAAAAGTATCATTATCACTTTTTTCCAAACAAAAGTTTCTATCACCTATTGCTTCAAGAAAAGAACGATCTTTACATGAGAAGGGACATTTAACTTCTAACACTCCATTCCCACAGCAACGACACTTAACGAAGCTATCTAGACTTGCTCCAAGATGAGTATACTGAGAATGAATTACCAATCCTCTATCTGTAAGTGTCAAGTTGAGATGACTTAATACTGCTTTAATGAAGTGTGCCTCTCGAGCTTTTTGCTCATGATCACACCCCCATTTTGTAGCCTTAGTGCAAAACTTAAAGCTTTCTGGATAATATATGCGTTTTACAAGGATACTGATGGTTGAGTGTAGTCCATTCGTGCTGCTGCCTTAAATTTTGATGCTGTAATACGTCCAGCCTGTAATCAAAACCAAGTTTTACACTTAGATTGATCACGTGTTGACAGCTATATGTTAGTAGCCTGATCATTAATCTATAATAAGCTACAATAACAGATAAGCAGTTAATCACATGAATTTAAAAATAGAGATTGTGTATTAGGAGTAGAAAAGCATTAGTAAGGATGTTAATTGGTGTAGTGGAGACAAAACAAGTAACTTAAATATAAGAGTACTGCTAAAATATCAACTTGGGTTTTGGAGGTGTTGACATAGCTGTCCCTGTGTTAATTGAGAGACAACTGCTACCAGGTAGATGCTGCCACCAGAGGCAATCTCGACGAAATTGGACTTAGGAGGGGTTATGGTCGAGGGTCGCTCGTATCTCTCTAATCTAGGACCGAAGGCTCAGTAATTCTCCTTGGGGCTATTTAATTAATTTTATTTTAATTAATAACCGGCTTATGAATTACAGAACTACAGACTGACTGATGGGTGAGCGGACCAGCCAGTATATATAAAAAACCAGTCAACACACCCACATCCTGGTTGAGCATGATACAGGAGAAGTATCTCTGAAAGCTGGCTGAATTTGATTGGTTGATTATTATGTAGGGTGACCATAAATGGTAAAAGCTAGGGTGCATGAAGTGTGAAAAGGTGTAAATGAAATAATTAGGTAAAACACGAGATGAATGATAAATAAAGGAAAAATAACATATCAGTCTTACATAAATCTGTAAAATCCTATGTGATCAGGTATTGTAGACATATTATTATATTTAGAGAGAATCACTGACCAAAAAACACAAAAAAGTTAAAACACCAAACGTTTCAGCTACGGACTGTAGCCTTCATCAGTGGTAAAGATTCAAAAATAAAATAAATAGTTACTATGACAGGTGAAAGCCTAAGGGTGGTACATGTTAAAGCACTTGGTTGGTAACCATGAGTCCTGAAGGTTAGCTATTTTGTTTTTTGTTTATATGTTTCACTAGGCTATCATAAACTTGAGGCAACAATCCTTCATCTCTGTTGATTTTGCTCCCTTCAGTTTTAATGTACCATGACTCCAAATAACAACGAGGGTATAATTGATGGCAGATGTCAATCACTTTACCACTCTTCCAATCAATAACATGACTCTCTTTCATTGCATGTTCTTACTTTCATTCCATGAGAAGTTTTTTTCCTCTTCCAGGATAGAAGTTAGCCTAATGACCTGGCTCATGGCACAAGAAACAAGAGAATAGTTGTTGTTGTTCACCACTACTAGAAAGTTCTGACTGTCTAACTTGTAATTATTTTGTGACTGTTGTCTAAACAAATCTGTCTATATGAGTGTACTGTTGGGAGAGTTCTAGTAATATTTCTGTAGATATTGTGTTGGTAGTTGGACTGGGCTTGACAATTATCAGATAGGGTATGATAAGGGTTCCAGACTGAGACACTACTCCTGCTCTAACAAATAACCTCCTGCCACACTCAATTCCATGTATCTATGAATAGAGGTGCCAATTCACTAGGAGTTAAGGGGTTTACTCTTAACACAGTAGCCATGCAATGTTTACTGTAAGAGGACAGTACAATCCACATATTGAGTTTGTCTTGGGCTTCCTTTACAGTTGTGGCACCTCTCATCATTCTCTTTTATAGGCCCTCACTAGAGATAGTCCGGCACTAAATGAATCTCGCTTTCTCTTCTTAACACAAGGAAGTATACTATAGGTGGACATATTTTCTGACAAGTGGAAATTGGCGGCTTGGCTGTCAGTTTTTGTCATAAACTTCCAGTAGACTATTTTGCTTGGAATGTATTACAGCAACTTAGTGCACAAAAACTAGGAAACAACAACGTCACATAAGTAAGTCATGAGCACCTTAACAGATGGGAGAAACTAAACAAAAACAACTAAATGGTGAGTTTCAAAAAATGAAAGAAGTCGAGTACTGTTTGTCATTGACACATCTGATGCAACTGCACAAGATATACAGCTTACTGTCAGAAAACTGCTAGATACTATCCTGAGGGGGATCATCTTCAATCAACAAGTACTTTGGCATACACACAAGTCATTGATACATTAGGAGCTACACTTTATTATTCCTTTATACTGCAAATCAACTCTACATCTTTTTTCTTATCTCTCAAATTTATCGCATATGTGAAAGCTTCTGCCAAACATTAAACCACATACAATTCTACTCATCCTGTCTTTTGGAAAAGATATGTGGATGATATCTGCACAGCAATGAAAAGTGACTTAGTTGATGACATTCTGCTTCACTTAAATTCTATCGAACCATCTATTAATTTCACAGTCGAAAGAGAGTGTAATGGTAAACTGTCTTTCTTGGATAGTGAAATTGTGCACCATAGTGATGGCAGTTTGACAACCACACTTTAAAGGAAAACATCTTTCATTTGACTCCCATCATCTGCTACAACACAAAAATGCTGTTTCCAAAACACTATTCAACAGAGCAGGAAAGATCTGAAACAATAATGAGGATAGAGTAGAAGAGAATTTACATGTGAAAACTGCTTTGAAAGAGAACGGCTATCCCATTCATTTCATCAAGAGGATTGCTAAGCAGGCAAAAGTCATAAAAAACAACACAACAAAAGATGATACTTCAAAAGTGATAGTGGCATTACCGTTTGTGAAAAACCCGTCAGAAAATATCAAGAGAATTCTACATTGCCTTGACATTAGACTTCCCATTAAAAAAAAGGAGTGGTTTATCAAATAGCATGTAAGCCTTGCACAATGGTTTATATAGGCCTAACTGGACGGATGCTAGAACATAGACTAAAAGAACATCAACGAGCATTGAAATTGCTAGACACCAACACATCTGCAGTTGCTCAACATGCAATTCAGCAACATCACCACATTGATTTGGAGAATGCTAAAATAATAGATCACTAGCAAGAATTGCACAAGTGATGTTACTCAGAATGAGTGGACCATCAATGAACAGGGACACTGGTTGCCTCTAGTATATAATTGCCTAACAATAATGTAGCTCTAGCCAGGACTTTCTTTTTTTTTTGTTATAGCTTTGTCATGACAACTTATTTTGTTATAGCTCTATCATCAACGAGTTCCTCAGAACATAATATTGTTTTGAGTATGTATTATCATCCACACATTGATGATGACCATTGTAAAATAGTTGAAAGTTTCTGCATTTTGTAAATATTTTATGACTAGTGAAATACAAATAATGGAACTAGCTAAAGTCTATAAGTAGTCACAGAAGAATTTTCAAATTAATTTCAAAGTTGCACTACTTCAAATGTAAATTTTCAACAGTAGCTAAAATTTTCGACATAGAATTCATGGTAGCTATATACTGTTATTTTTTGTTTGATTGGGGTTGTGGTGAGATACTGCCCACACTTACACAATATTTAACTGTTGAACTACTATGCTACGGTTCAAATTTTGCCATAGTTTAGGGCCACACGGGGTCCTATAACGTTGAGATAGTTTTAATGTACTGAATTTCATGGAAATAATCGACAATAGTTACGTGGTAAGGTGAGTAAGTAGAAAAGTAAAATAAAATTCAACAAAAACTCAATGTTATTGCATGCACGCACGGGTAAGAAAATGATATACAAAAAATCAGCTTCTAAACTACGGCAGTAGCCGTGCAGTGCTGCCAAGAAGTCCAAAATGGTGACGGGGGTATTTCTTGAGATGCGATCGACTTCCAGTTCATTCTTGGTAGGTGCTTTCTCCTAGCAGTACTTGCTGGCCTGCATAATGGCAGGTCTCTGAGTTCTATATAGCTACAGTGGCTTAGAGTACATGCACCCTTCAGTTGTACATTATCCTTAAAAATCCAAAATACTGAGACTTAATACTCTTTGTTGGGTTTGGTACAACTCTGGTGGCAGTGTACCTTCCGAGGACTAGCCTTGATAAGCTTGACTGGGGTATTATCAAGCTGTTCTTTCCCACAGAAGAACAGAGAAGAGGGGAAGCCTAGATTAAACGCCTAGCTATTCCCGACTCTACGACAGGAGTTTTTTTGTTTTGTTTTTATTGATTATTATTGCTTTCTAAGGGGATTTTGAGTTGTTGTTTTTTATGTTGTTGTTTTTTATGTTGTTGTTTTTCCTTCTCAATTCTGGCATTATACTGTTCCAACTAACTGGATATTTGCTACTAACGAATAGTAAATTCCATAGCATGCTGCAGTAGTAAAAGTCAGAACTTGACTTAAATAACGGTGAGAAAGGAGGAAGCAGAGACTGCATTGCTACCCAGGGTCCTCGAATCGCAGAAAGCTAGACTTTTCGCTAACTATTTATGAACCGGAAGATTCCCATTTAAGGGGGAATCCCCTATTGTTCCCTTAGTTTCCGGGAATGGACCGAGCTATAGCAGCATTGAGTAAGGGGTGTGGATTCGGATTCTACAAAAAAGTGCGTATCCGGTGGGAGTGCTGTATCTCGCCGTTGACTGCGGACCGTGGTTGGCGCAATGGCGGTAGGGTTGGTTATTTTGATGGCTCTATGCAGTACTTGTCATGGTAAGCGAGTATTCTATTCTATTCATACAGTTGTAACACTGATGCTTAAAATGTAGGAACCTTTTTTCGACCTTCTGGGTTTACACTAACAGATGTATCTTCTATCAATGGATCTGATGCTAATGCAAGATGTCCCTCAGGCTGTAGGATGACTGGTGCAAGTGGTGAAATATTCTGTGATTGTACTGTAATAACGATTGATTTTAATGGAACTCTCATTGATGGAATTATTCCTACATTTGATGTTAGTCAGAGAGGTACCTGGGCTTCTCAACTCTACACTGTAGATGCAACTACTACCTCATATGCTATTGGATTTAGATTATCTAGTTCATTTATGCTACAAGAAGTAGAACTGAGCATATTTCTGTGTACTCCATGGTTTACACCTAGATCAGGTCTGACCATCAATATTCACAGAAGTATCACATTTCCAGCTTTCATACCCACAACTCCAATTGGTAGTACAACACTAACTTTACAACCAAACTGTGTGTCTCTGGAGACTATATACATCACTACATCACCAACTAGAGATGGTAGCATATATTTTATTGAATTCACTAATTCTGCAACTGTGGGAGTAATTTATATTGGTGAAGTGATATTCAGAGATGAAGTTACTCAGGATCGAGTATGTAAGTCAGTCAGAGTCCTCACAATTTTAAATTATTTCAGTATTGTTTGCACCACATGATCGTTGTTCTTCAAAATTATTCAATTTGTTTGGCGTTAATAAAAAGTCAGTGCTTCACTGTAAAATTACATTTATGCAGTTATCTATAATATAGTGCCATACCATTGACAGAATATAAGGTGATTGAAAATGTAGTGAGTTATGATTAAAATTAATATTAGTCAACTTATTTTTTTGTGCATATTGATCCTACTTATCACAATTGGAAAAATATTTTGTGTGACAGTCATAATTAGCTAGTGTCTATCATTTAACCGATGAGATAACAGCACCTCTAACAAAACATGCAACACCAAGGCGAGTCAATATTGGCTAATGTTAATCTAAAATATTGCTGAAATTAATGTGCACAAGAAAATGAAGAAAACTCATTTATTTCCTAATTTTTTCACTTTCGAATTAGTGCGCTTTACTTACCAAAAAAATAAAAATAATAATAACAGCCAGCAATGGTGTCAGAAGTTCATATTTTACTAACAATAATTCTAGATATTAGCTATAATGTCAGACCTGCGTTCTCTCTACAAACTGTAGTCACAACAAATTCATTATTAATAATCCTTATCATGTCAACTCAATGCCTCGATAATTTTAAAAGAATAGCTAGCAAATTTTGTATTATTATTATTATTATTATATTATTATCATTATCATTATTGTCATTATTATTATTATTATTATTATTTTATTATTAATATTATTATAATAATATTATTATTATTATTATTATTATATTATTATTTTTATTATTATTATTATCGATCTCAAAATTTAGTAACTTGTTTATCTGTCATATGCATTTCTCCTAAAAATCATACAAAGTTATGAACAATAGATATAAAAAATATTTGCAATAAATTGCTATAATAACTATAGCTACCAATATACAACTACAAGTATATAATTATATGATATATTACTGCAAAACATTATCGTCGGACTGAACAAATTTTGTAACATTCGGAGTGTTATTTTCAGAAAAAATAGCTAACCCTATTTTACACTTTTGAATTATGCATAGTCTATAAACATGGACACACAAACACACATACAGCATACAATAGCTACAGATGGAAGGTGCTGATGGGTATTATGGTGCAACCTCTCTAAGCAAATTATTACTTAGTAAACATTCTGCTTGCCCACCTTCAATATATTGCTAACCTCTTGTAACAAACAACCTCTTATTTATAAACTAAAAGCCCTGTTCCCTAATTGTTCTCAGTTGGAAGACTCTACCATACTTCTTTTGCCACTTTAATTGCTATATGTTGCTCAAGTATTCATTAGTCTTGGATATTTTTAATAACTATGTCAAGAATATTTTTGCCCTATCTTGCTACACAATACTATCTATTTGGTTCAATGAAGCATGGAAAAACATTGTATACATACAATGTAAGTGGCACACTGATAGGATCAATAACAACTTGACTCTTTCACATTAAATGACTCACTATTTATATCATACTTGTAGCAACAACAACTCCTATGCCCACTACAACTATGCCCATTTCTACCACTGATGCAACTTCCATTGCAATTTCAAATGATGTATCATCGTCAACATTAGAAATGACAGATACAATGACTACATCCATTTCCACTGATATGCCTACTTCAAGCAGCCTGTTAAATCAAAACACAAATCCTACCACAGAAGGAACAGAAGCTACTTCACAGACTACTCCAGGAAGCTCAACATCACTTGGTACATCTACAACTGAAGAACTTTCTGGCACAGCATCTTCATCATCATCCTCCATTATACCGATAGTTGCTGCACTAGGGGCTGTGATAGTAATATTATTAATACTGGTCATTGCTGGAGGAGTAATTGTAGTCTTCTGCATGTCTCGCAGAAAGAAAAGTGACAGAGTTGAAGCACAACAGCTACAAGATGTTGTATTAGAAAACACAATGAGTCATCAGACAATTAAATTCACATCTCCAGAAACCAAGACGTCCGACAACAACCATTACGAGAGGACCGTCGTACATGGACCACGAATTGCTTCTCCTAATAACGCTCTACCAACCACCTCTCAGCATAATCTATCCAACAATCCCAACTCGTATTCCAAGATAGTGCACCCTCTATCTCGAGATACCACTCCTCTGACTTCACCAAACAGAGCCAACTCAAAGGATTTTGGATACAATGACATTGCTATCAAAGAAACTGAATTAAATACAACTTATGACTCCATTGGTGCTGAAGAAACTAGCTCGCAGGTAAAAGGTCCAAATATGTACAACAAGATTGATTTGAGTGGCAAAGATCAAGCCTCTTCTGAAACGCCAACCCACCCACCTGGTAAGAAAAGGCTACTTTACTCTCTCATCAGGAAGGATGTGCCACCAGAAGTTCCGAAGAAAACTCCCGAGCTCTATCTAGCCCTTAAAACTGATAATGGTGAACCACCAGAGACTGGCTACACTGTCATGAATGGCAATGCAGAAGGAGAAGAGACCATAAATCCCAATTATGACTCCACTACTGCTGAAGATCCAGCCTATTATAGCACAATAGACGAGGCCAGGAAAGCTATGTCCGTAAATCCTATCTATGAGGGCAAGTACAGTGAAGTTGAAGGAGATATTTCTACCGATGAAGTATACTCTGAAATCACAGAGAAATTAGAGGCAGGAGGTGGAGGAAAGCCAACAACACACAGAAGTACTATGAAGGAAAGTGCCCCAGACAGAAAAACAGAGGACTCAAAAGTTAACACCACACAAGGTGACCCAGATCTAGGTATTTATGATAACCCTAATGTAGCCGATTCAGATGAAGATGAAAACGACGATGCTAACAATGTGTATGACTGTGTTCGAGAGGAATTGCAGCTGGCCATGTTTATAGGAGCTGAGGGCACTAAAGACTTTCAAGATGAAGACATCTATGCACCAGTCTATGACACATCTACACTAGGCACTTCATCTCTTCGAACAATACCTGTTCTCAAACCTGAAAACATCAAGAAAGTTAAGACTATCGGAACTGGATATTTCGGCAAAGTCGTTCTTGCTGACACTGTAGATCTTAGTCAAAAAGATTTAAATATTGGAGAAGACGAAGATAAAACGAAACCGATAAGAGTAGCCGTCAAGCAGTTGAAAGCTAATCCATCAGCCCAAGCCCTTGAAGGATTTGAGAAAGAACTCAAATTCATGTCTAGACTAGACCACGAAAATGTGATTAAAGTTCTGGGATCCTGTAAAGGATCAGTGACATACATTATGATGGAGTACATGGAAAAAGGAGACCTTGCTCGATATTTAGTTAATTTTGAGAACACTGTCATAAATTACGAAGAACAAAATGACATTAGTATCTCAACGGGAACATTGACTGACATGTGCTCTCAAATAGCCAGTGGTATGAAGTATTTAAGTTCAAAGAACTTCATCCACCGTGACCTGGCCACCAGAAACTGCCTTGTTGGCAAAAATATGCAAGTCAAAATAGCCGACTTTGGTATGAGTCGTAACTTGTACCAATCCCACTATTACATTCTCAGTGGTGTAAATGCAGCGCTGCCTATACGCTGGATGGCCAAAGAATGCTTCTGTGGCAAGTTCTCTACCAAATCAGACGTGTGGGCATTTGGAGTGACCATGTGGGAGATATTCACACTAGCTAAGGACATTCCATATGAAGACATGCAAGATGAGGAACTCGTGGTTGATGCCACTCTGAAACATCCGAGAACTCTTCTGGCTAAACCTACCAACTGTCCAGCAAACATGTATGATGTAATGTTGATGTGCTGGAAGGAGTCGCCTAGTGATAGAGCAAGTTTTGAGACTCTATATGATATCTTGAATGATTCACTCTAAGACAGCTATACATAAATAAAACATATTAGTAAGTTTATAATAGTGTGCACATTATTTTGTTTATCAACAATTGTTGCATTTTTATATATTATAATCAAGCAAAATAATATGTATAAAAACACAGATCTATAGTGTTATTTTAATTTGGAGCATTTTTCATGTTGTACTGATATCAATAATACACTAATTTTTCAGTTTTGTACACTTAAATTGTGTAGATTATTTGAACGAGGTTTTATGTCATGAATAATGTTGAATAATATCGTTGTACTATTCTGTATGAATTACATCATAATGTGGAGGTTGAAGTGAAATTTGCACAACAAGAGGTCTATAAACAAAAGGATAGTGTAGTGTACTTACTGAATTGAGGAATGTAATGGACTTGTACCATGTCTTTATGACACTTGTACCGCTCACTTAGTCATTTCCTAGAAGGTGGGTATGAAATGTATTCACCACGAACTGAACAATCGGATTGGAAAGCTCAAGCAAACTTTGGCACAGCTATACTTACTTATAGTCAGTTGGAAATGACTGAAAGATTTATGATGTAAGAACAGTGTATGTATGTGTAATGTGGGGCCTGCCCTATATTTAAGATGTGATGGGTAATTAAGAAGTTAACAATTTGACGACTTTGAGAACAATATAATAATAAATGTGTTAGTTATATATGTTTATACAGTATATTGTTTCTTTGTTCATTAGTGGTCATGTTCACTGTTGAATAGTGCTTGCTGTGTTATTAATTTATATACTAGTTTGTGGTGTATCATGTGCTTACAACATCATGTGCTTGTCTTTTGTATACAATAATATCTTTCAAAAGACTAATGCACATCAACTCTATTGGCAGTGAATACAACTTCCTGCGGGGAATAGCTAAGCCCTAGTGTATGAGCTGCTTCAATAATCCTCCACATCTAGTGTGTAAATAGTTCATGTATTGTGATTATAAATAGTACTACAAATCTGTTTCAACCTAAAATTCTCAGAATTATGTTAACACAAACTGACATACTTAAAGTAAATACATTATATCAACATGTTTATTAAAAAAATGGGTTATCTTAAATAAATTAAAATAGAATATAATACAATTATATGCATTTTTCTCAACTAAGGAATTCTGGAAACAACGTTTAAAGTTTACAGTAATACAAATTATTATTATTGAAAGTAAAACTGTGGTGCACAACACAACAATAGTTTGTTTTAGCTTAATCTTGAGAATTATGAAACATAATTTGCAAGTTTATTAAACATTAATGCCTTTACTCTGAAGTCAAAAATAGTAAACATGACTTCTGCCACAAACTGCTTGAAAGTAGCTAGCTATTGGATAAGCTTATTTTAATTCTAGCTATAATGCTATTAAAACTCTTAGTTAATGATTAGTCATACCTAGCTCTAGTGAGACTATTTTGTTACTAAAAATAGTTATAAAATGTAGTAATCTATAAATGTAATCATACTTTATATCATAAAGTGTTAGGCTCATGTTGTACTATGTGGTTTTTATTTGGGGTATTATTGATTACTAATGAAAATATACATAGTATTTTGTAATTCAAATGCAATTTAATCCTGTATGATCATCCTCGCTTGGACCATTAAAAACTAAGATACTGAAAGCAAAGCTGCAATGTAAGAGATAAGCTTAAGGAGAGCATAGAGTGAAGGGTAGCAACAAGATTGAGGGAAAGCTAACTGTGTAAATGAATACACAGGTATTAAAATTAATTAAGAAAATATGAATTAATAAAATAATAAAGGTATGAATACGTTCATAAATAAGATTAATTAATTAATTATTGATAAAATAAATGAATAAATAATACATAAAATAAATAAATTCAATAAATGAATAAAATACGAAAATTTATAATGTATTGTTTATGTAATAATATTGAAAAATTATAATAGTATTTTAGGCTTGTACTTCTTGAAAGCTTATTGATTACCTTTGTTCTCTATTGCTACTGAGATCAAATAACGATCCTGATTACTGTAAAGAGATTGATATGTAGTCAGACATAATTATATTTAAGTCTGATTAAATGATGTGCTAAGAAATTGGAATACAGACAACAGACGATGCAGGCTACGATTTTTTTTAATCAGTCGTTAAATTAAATGATTAAAAGTAAAATAATGATAAATGAATAAAACTTTAATAATTGAGCATTCAATATTTTACACTCACATTTATACAACATACATTAGTAATGACTTATTAATAAAACTTTTATATGTCAGATCACACACACATTATTACTGTGATAATAAAATAAACTTTATCATAATATTTAGTTAAATTTTTACTGGCTAAAAATTAGTTTTATAAACAAAACATGAAATGTATAAAGCATTTAAGTTGTTCTCAATTTAATAAAAAATTTCAATAAAAATAATTTGATGAGTTTTATCTTCATTGCAATAACCTCATATAAAATGTATTCCATATGTCCATATTGTCTAAAAGTGTTGCTATGTTTCTTACAGTGTATTAAATTCACCTAAAAGAAAAAGGTACTGTCAATGAATATTATATCAAACACAATACAAAAGGTATTTTTACTCATTCAATTAAAATATGATTTCTTTTAAAAACAACAACTTCTGTACTTTCATCAGAAAGTAAAATGTAGGTTTATGAGAAATGTAATAATGGCCAATAAATTTTATCACTAAATTAAAATTAGTAGAGACTAAAATCTTACTTACTCCCCCTTTGGAATATACCGCATGTCTGGGGATTTAAGGCAGTAATTGGTTACAGGAATCAGTAACATCTATAGTGTTTGAATCCTTCCCAGAACTCTCTATTCATTGTTATAAAAAAGTATTATCAAAACAGTAAAGAATAATGTTAAGGGTCAAATACAAAACACTTTCAGTTCCAAACACTTTCATCTTCAGTTGAAATACTACTACTATAAAATATTTTTCTTCTAGAATCGTTTTGCATGCAGAAAATAACTTTCAACAATTGGTTAAATTAGAGCTTTAGAATTTGTGTTACAGTAATCTTGACTTAACCTGGACATTTTCAGGCCCTTTAATGTGCCAGAATATTTCATTGCAACTCATCGTTTTTCAGACAAAGCTACCTTGTTGGGCGAGACTCTCACTAACAGGTCTCAATTAGAGATTTTTGGTGTATATATATTATAGTACTTATTACATGAGTCAGAATGTGATATGGTGAAATATTTCAAGAGCTGGCTAATATATTTTCAAGAGCCAAAGGGGAGTGAAAATAAAGCCTGACAGTGAAATATCTAGCTACATTACTCTGATGAGTGTTATAAGTGGTTTATTCCACACTAGATATCTTCACAGGAGTAGTTTTTTGGTAATTCAAGATGTAAAGTTGGACAAAACTCACTAGGGGCCCCCACAACCCCAGCTGATATTATATAGCAGCTGCTCTAACCTGGCTGGTAGGCTCCACTAGAGTAAAGGTAGCTGTAAAAACCCAAGTGGAATAAATACATCATTTATGGCAAAGTTCAATGCTTGTCCACCCCCATTCCACCTAGGCTACTTAAAAACATAAACATTAGTGCAGGGCAGAAAAATCCAGAGAAAAGACTTTAAAATAAAATAATGCTAGGAGAACAAAAAAAAAAACAATAACAACAACAAAAAGAGCTATGGAGACAGAACTGGAGAGACATTCACAGTTAGTTTATCCAAAGTTAGCGAGTTCATTTACTTTTTTTTAGTGGCTGTGGTGAGATAACTTCGTTAATGCACTGCTCGTAATAGCTGTAGCCTTATGTAATGGATTTGTTCTTACTTGTAAATTCAAAGTCCAATAGTCAAATCACTAAGAGAAGTTACACCCGTATTGCTATATCTACTAGATCCAGGCGCAATAGAGCATTTAGAATGGAGTGTACTTTGGAAAGGCGACTAGCTTAAAAGAAAATCGTTAGTTGATCCTTACCTGTATCATCCTTGGAAATTTGAATTCTTACCCTTTGAAAATCCTTTGTTCAATAGTCATGTCATGAAGAGAATACAATGCAAGTCTTGTGCTGGTACATCCAGTGAACATGTATGTATAAAAGTGTTGTGTGTTGCTAAAGAATAGCAATTAATTAAACAAAAATATTTAACAAAAATTATTAGTAGCTAGCATTCATATTTAAATTTCAATCAGACCAATTCCTCGCCATATGTGCTGAAGCACATCATTAGTTATAGCTATTTTGACTGCAAGATCGTAAGCGATTTGGTAACGCCCCCCTGCTCTCGTGAGCAAATAATTTTTTGGTCTGCTCGCGCTACTTCTGCATTACATTATTCTCAGCCTTTTACGGATAGCCTTGAATTTCTCATTTAGAAACTACTAGTGAGGTGAGTGTCACTTGTAGGTTAAGCGTTAAGCTTCTCTTATGTGGACGGTAGTAACGTCTATAGTTTCATTACACGAGTTGCCTGTCCACTTGCTCAAGTTTTCTATATAATATCGACGTGCACGAACATACATATAGGCATATTTATAATAAAGATACAACAAATAATTCATTAGGCCTTTGTATTAAGTAGCTAATGTATAGCATCGCTGAAGGTTCGCTCCCTAGGTGTTTCATTTGTTTGTTATTAATACTTAAAATTAAACACAAACAATTGTAAGAATCACCTCTTACCTTAAACTTTGTTCTCTAATGCTACTAAGTAAATGTAACGATCCTGATTACTGAAACTAGATTGATATGTGGTCAGACATATATTTAAGTCTGATTAAATGATGTGCTAAGAAATTGGAATAAATAGCAGTATTTTTCAAGCTGATGACACAATACAGTGTTTTATCTTACATACTGTGACTTAAATGTTTACATCTATAATAGTTAAGCTACACAGAGTATCACATTTATCAGCTTTATGGTGAGTCACACAATTTTACAAAAATATTGTCACCCTAAAGGTAAAGAGAAACACTAAATGAAATTTTACAATTACTATGTGACATTAACATATTTAGTTCATGTTCTGCAGATTAATTAAACAATCTAATTATTATAATTTTCATTTAGAATTCTTAATTACTTAATTTATTTTTGACGCTAATAGTAGGTGTTATTTAAGTTTTTGATGAATAATTAATTATACTTTGGAATTGCATATTATTAATAATAATAACGATAATAACCAGAGTAATACAAATTGTATATAATAAGACAAAACCAGAATTCAACATTCTGTCATTATTTTATTGTTAAATAAATCAGCAAAATCACTCATAACATAAACATCATTTTTAAAATGATAATTATACTAGTTGTGTCCAACAAAATATTATATAGATATTAGACTATTCACATTATGTTATTATTTCCTATTTGCAGCCACAACCGCATTTATTGACACATCTTCTAATGTTTCATTCACTCATCCTCTGCTAAATATCTCAATTGCAAAGACTGAAATGTATAATACAACTATGACTACTGATCTAAAATATATGCAAAACTATAGCACTTCATCAACGTTTGAAACTTATTCTACTGAAATAATCCTTGGCGAAACAGATTCGTTCCCATCCAATCCAATAGTAGCTGTACTAGTCTCAGCAATAATAACTTTGCTAATAATAATCATAATAGGCTGTTTAATGACAGTATTGTGCATGTGGCATAAGAAAAAATTGAGCAGAATTGATTTGTCCAAGCATGAAGAGGTTGAACCAGGGAAAACTACAAGCCAACAGTTTACTAAGCTTACTTCTCTAGACCACAACATATCAAACATCGATGATTATGAGAGGACAATTATTCAAGGACCACGAATGGCAAGTTATTCTAACTCATGCTATACGATAATAGATACTAAAACTAAAGAAAACAATACTCTTACCTCATCATTTAAAGCTACTTCAAGCCACTATGAATATGATGAAATTTCCATCAAAGAAACAGAAAATAATATAACTCAAGACTCCAATAAGTCAACACAATTAGTCAGACAGGATAGTGA
>WLWI01001298.1_pt1 | contig 21801 bp, 16 predicted proteins | sample 6701501 | NCBI WGS metagenome assembly WLWI01 (sample SAMN12718690, study PRJNA515312) | sponge metagenome | isolation source: marine sponge | host: Mycale hentscheli | place: New Zealand: South Island, Marlborough, Capsize Point | collected 2014-11-01 | reverse complement strand
TTCGATCTGCATGGCCTGATTCATCATCGCGGTAATGACATCACGAAATGCCTGCGGGCCATGTTGAATCAATTGTTCCATCACTACTTCATATAGGTTAGGGTAATCAGGTTGGGTCATTGGGTTGCCTCCACATTTGCTTAAGTCACAAACATGGAACGACTTGATGGCTCAACATTCAACACCTAATCCAGAAAAACCGGCTTTGGCTTCGTTCGCTACGCTCACTTCGCCTAAGCCAAACGAACATCGCTAAAGAAATAAATTACAGACCTCAGATTACACTACCTTGTATTGAGTGCCGAACTCACAGTTTAGGAAGTAACATAAAACAACACTCCTTATTCTTAAACAATCGCTCAGAAATGCATTTTTTAACATAGAGAACAAAAGGACGTTGTCAACTTCATTTGCACTACTTTAGTGCAGAAAAAATCTAACTCATTTTCAACTCTAGATTTTGTAAATCCAGTTAAACAATTGATTTATAAGAAAAAAATAGCGATCAATGCTGCTCCAAACAAAATCAATCCTGATGGACGACACACTCGGTAAATCTCATTATACAGATGGCAAAAAAGAAGCAGAGACAGGACCAAGGTCCAACACCCTTCCTAACAAGAAATGGATCGGACTAACCTGAACAAATACAGCAAGATAACTGAGAGCGATTCTGATTAGATTTACGAGAGGAAATCAGTTGTGAAAACTCAGGAGAAAATTCAGAGGAAGATAATTCAGGATATCCATAAATTATGTGTGTATGGGGGGGGGGTAAGACACCGATTACAGTGAAGCACAGGGGATGAAAAAACAATCGATCCCTGAACACATCAAGGTGATCAGGGATCGATAAGCTACACGTTAGAATCAGCGAAGGAAGACTTACGTTGATGGATATAGGCAAGAATAGCTTCATCAACAGCGGGGTCCAATGCTGGTGCTTCATATTCATCCAACATATTTTTCCAAATCTTATTAGCACGCTGAACGGCATCCATTGAACCTTCCATTTCCCATTGCTCGAAACTGTTATTATCAGCAATGTTGGAGCGATAGAATGCCGTCTTAAAATTATTCTGAGTATGGTTACAACCCAGATAATGAGCGCCCGGACCAACCTCTCTGACTGCTTCAAGGGCTTGGGCGTTTTCCGACAGATCAACCCCCTTCGCGAACACTTGCATCATCCCAAGCTGATCAGCATCCATGATCAGTTTTTCGTAGCTGGACGCTAAGCCACCTTCGAGCCAACCTGCCGCATGAAGCACGAAGTTAACCCCGGCAGTTACTGTGGGTAAAATCGTATTTGCACTCTCATAAGCAGCCTGAGCGTCCGGTGTTTTTGAGCCACATAATGAGCCACCACTTCGAAATGGCACACCCAAACGACGGGCCAACGCAGCGCAGCCATTTAGAACTAACGATGGCTCCGGCGTGCCGAAGGTTGGTGCTCCAGACTGCATGGAGATGGAACTGGCGAACGTACCGAAAACCACGGGTGAGCCTGCACGTACCAGTTGGGTGAACGCCATTCCAGCCATTGCTTCGGCGAGAATCTGAGCCATGGTACCTGCCGCGGTTACGGGTGACATAGCCCCAGCCAAAATAAACGGCGAGACAATGCTCGCTTGATTGTTACGTGCATATACCTCGGCAGCACCTAGCATGGTTTCATCAAAAACCATGGGAGAATTGGCATTAATGAGATTAATAACAACTGTGTTTTCCTGGATAAACTCCTCGCCGAACAGGATCTTACACATTTCGACGGTATCCTGAGCCCGGTCTGGATGAGTCACGGATCCCATAAATGGCTTGTCACTGCTCTTGATGTGGCTGTAAACCATATCAAAATGACGTTTATTCACGGGCAAATCCGTGGGTTCACATACAGTGCCGCCCGAGTGATGCAAAGCGGGAAGCATGTAAGCCAATTTGACAAAATTGTCGAAATCTTCCATACGAGCATATCGGCGACCGTTGTCCAGATCCCGCACAAAGGGAGGTCCGTAAACAGGCGCGAAGACCGTGTGTTTCCCACCGATCATTACACTGCGCTTTGGGTTTCTGGCTTTTTGTTCAAACACAGCAGGTGCTGAGTCCTGGATAATTTTTCGACAAAATCCCGCAGGAAAACGAACCCTTTCCCCCTTGACGTCCGCGCCAGCTTCCTTGAAAAGTTTTAGTGCTGGTTCGTATCTAAAATCAATTCCTATTTCCTGCAATATTGTCTCTGCATTGTTTTCAATAAAGCACAAACCCTCTTCATTTAACAACTCATACTCCGGAATCTTGCGAGTGATATAGGGAGTAATTTCAGGGACACTGGCGCTTTCAACGGCCTGGCGCCCTCGGCGGCCACCCCTTTTTCGATTGGTATCTGACATATTGATTTATTTAGTGACAACTTCAAAGCAAGGAGTATGATGTGATGATCAGGATTGGACTACGCATCAGACGACCTCAGCATAACCGATTGCGCCACAGGCCTTATCTATATGATAATTGCCTTATCCGACCTCATCACCATTTAACCGAAAACTGACGCGATGGCTTCCAACTCCACCGATATCGCTGTGACCCGATACGGCTTTCTGCTGATACCGGAGTATTCGATGATGGCGTTTACCGCAGCCATAGATCAAATGCGCATGGCTAATCGACTATCTGGCAAAAAGATCTACGAATGGATCATTCTGTCGGAAACCGCAGAGCAGGTTTACGCCAGCAACAATCTCTCAGTTGCTTCAATTCCCATGAAAACTAGCCCAAAGCTGGATGCGGTATTTGTTTGTGGTGGCGTTAACATCGAAGTCAAAACAAGTCGGGGAATCACCTCTTGGTTAAGAGAGCAAAGCAGCAAACGGGTACCCATTGGTGCTATTTGCACGGGTACTTATTTGCTCGCCGAAGCGGGTTTGCTCAAAAATTATCGTTGCACTATTCATTGGGAAAACATGATTGGACTTCGTGAACGGTTTCCCGAATTGGTCATAAGCCCAGACCTGTTTGAAATCGACAAGGACAGATACACCTGCGCAGGCGGTAGCGCAGCCATGGACATGATGGTCTATTTGATCGCACAAAAACACGGCTGGGACCTCGCCACAGAAATCGCTGAGGAATTTCTCGTTGAAAGAATCAGAGGCCGCAATGACCGGCAGCGACTTCCATTGCGGCTCCAACTAGGTGCAAGCCAACCAAAGTTGGCGGAAGCTGTGGCATTCATGGAGGCGAATATCGAAGAGTTGATAAGTCTCGATGAAATTGCGTCTCATGTTGGTCTATCCAGAAGACAATTGGAGCGCTTATTTCAAAAGTATCTGCATTGTGTCCCTACACGCTATTATATGCGTTTGCGTTTGATGCACGCTCGGCAGCTGCTATTGCAAACAAGCATGCCCATTGTAGAAATTGCGTTTGCAAGTGGCTTTGTTTCTACGCCGCATTTTAGTAAGTGCTACCGAGAGTTTTTTGGAATTCCCCCAAGAGACGAGCGAAAAGCACACAAGCAATTAACCTAATCCAGCCTAATCCGGACTAGAGACCGCCTGAGAATCCTTTTGCGCCCAGCGCAAGACTCCTGATATGCACTTTAAATCGCTCTCTTTCAATCAGGCCAAGGTAATCGGCTCACCCCATTTAGCGAGTTCAAGCGCACACTCGTTATGATAGAGAGAATACAACAAGGTTGGCAAAAGGCAGGTTGGTTAAATGTCTTGCTTTACCCGATATCGCTACTTTATGCATTAATCATGCAACTACGCTCAGCACTATATCGCTGGGGATGGATAAAGTCTGAAGGGCTATCAGTGCCTCTAATTGTGGTTGGAAATTTAACCGTCGGCGGAACCGGCAAAACACCACTAGTGATCGCATTAGTTAAATACTTTAAAGAAAAAGGCTACCACCCCGGCGTTATCACACGGGGATATAAAGCCGAGTCGTCCAATTGGCCTAAACTGGTTGATACCGACACAACCGCAAAGGATGTGGGAGACGAAGCACTACTAATCTATCAGCGCTGTCAGGTTCCGGTTATGGTGGGACCGAATCGCGTCGAAAGCGGGAAAAAGCTAGTCGCGCAATACCATTGTGACATTGTGATCAGCGATGATGGCTTTCAACACCTTGCGATCAATCGTGATATTGACATCGTCGTTGTGGACAGTACGCGAGGTTTCGGCAATGATTGGTGCTTGCCCTCAGGCCCGCTCCGAGAGCCGTCAAACAACCTTCGCCGAGGAGATATCGTGGTTATTAATGGCGAGATGCGTAGCATCAATCATGATAATGTTTACGCCATGAAAATGATCACAGAACCTGCAAAACAAGTTAATGGCTCTAAAACTAAACCCTTGAGTGAATTTCAGGGTCAAACTGTTCATGCGGTCGCTGGCATCGGCAACCCAGAACGATTTTTTGCCCAACTATCAGAGCATGGCTTAGTATTCATTCGACATCCGTTTGAGGATCACTATAACTTCACCGAGCCGGATCTTGCTTTCGGCGATGATTACCCCGTCTTTATGACTGAAAAAGATGCCGTAAAATGCAGCCCCTTCATCACCTCAAACAATTGTTGGTCGATTCCCATTTCAGCGAAAATAGACAATCAATTTTTCTCATTCATTGAACAACGGTTACGCTAAATGTCTCCTTTTTACGTCATTATTCCCGCACGTTACCAATCCGGCAGATTACCCGGGAAACCCCTTATGGACATTGCTGGCAAACCCATGATTCAACATGTGGTAGAGCAAGCGCAGCAAAGTAGCGCGTCTAGGGTTATTGTCGCAACAGACGATGTTCGCATTGAGGCCGCAATAAGAGAATTTGGCGGCGAAGTCGTTATTACCTCCACTGAACATCAATCCGGCGGGGACCGAATCGCAGAAGCAGCCAAGACGCTGGGGCTTGATGATGATTGCCTCATTGTCAACGTACAAGGAGACGAACCCGACATGCCTGCCTCACTCATTGATCAGGTTGCCGAACTACTGAAACGTAAGCCCGAAGCAGTGATGGCAACCGCTAGCGCTCCACTAGAGAATCACGAACAACTACTAGATCCATCTATCGTGAAAGTAGTCACCGATAAAGATGATTATGCATTGTACTTTAGCCGCGCAACCATCCCTTGGGTTCGCAGCGAATCTTCTTCTGATATGTCGGAAGATGCCGAGGACATTGTCCGTCGCCATTTAGGCATTTATGCCTACCACAGCGGTTACATCCAGCAATTCGCTTCACGGAGCCCGTGCAGTTTAGAAAAACTGGAAAAACTGGAACAACTCCGAGTGCTTTGGCACGGAGAACGCATTGCCTGCGCATACGCAAAAGAGATACCCAGCCCAGGGGTAGACAACACCCAAGACTTGGAAAACGCACGACGAAGATTCAGCCAAGCAGAGGTCTTCTTCTAAGAACAGATCCATACAGATTAGGTGCGAATAGCGTGCCCATAAGCTGAGTTTCAAGCATTCAATTCGGAATATTCACATACAACCTGAGTTAGCAATCATACTTTGGCGAAGATTGAGCAAACTCCGCTTGCGCTATTTATCCGACCCGCCCAGCTAATCAGTGCACGTCATGAAAATTACACCCTCAGATCGTAAAACCTGACTTTCAACGGCGGCAATTTGAGCTTTCGTGATCATAAATGTAAACAAATGACCCTTCCTTGACCGAATGGAAACGATCGTCTTACAAAATGAAATGTGTCGTGACGGAGGGGATGATTCGAGATAAACCGAAAGGCATCCGCGTCATAGTCATATTGGATTCCCATTTTGAGTTTGAGGTTAATGCATCGGACGAATAGGCCTTATAAGCAGGGGCAATCAAGCTATTTTTTGGGTGTCCTGAAATGAGAAATGGGGATTTATGGAAGGCTGAGGTTGTGAAGTGGATGTTTTTGCCTGTTGGGAATACAATCCGGCCTAACAAAACTGATAATTTAAGATGGCATTACTCGACATATTGGTTTATCCCGATAAGCGACTCCGACAAATGGCAATACCCGTCACACGGTTCGATGAAGAGTTAGAAACCCTGGTAAATGACATGGCTCAAACCATGTATGCAGCGCCTGGAATCGGCTTGGCCGCAGTCCAGGTAAATGTTCCTCTTAGGGTAGTTGTCATGGATTTGTCAGAGGATAAAAGTGATTTGCGGGTTTTTATAAATCCAACTTTTGAAATTCTGGAAGGAACCGTGGAGTTTGAGGAAGGTTGTCTATCTGTTCCTGGCGTCTACGCAGCAGTAGAACGTGCTGAGAAGGTGATTATTCGAGCCCTGAATCTTCAAGGTAGCCCATTTGAGCTCGAAGCTGACGGGCTTTTGGCGGTATGCATTCAACATGAGATTGACCATCTTGATGGAAAGGTATTTGTCGACTATCTATCAAGAATAAAGCAGGACCGAGTAAAGAAGAAACTGAAAAAAGAGGCTCGCCTAGCAGAAACTGAAACCGAGTGACCTAGCGCCTTGTGCTAACGCTATAGCCTTAATCCAGGTAGTCTTAATCTAGCCGAGCGAGTCATTAGGTTTTTAACCAATCTTATTGCGCTTTCGCCTTTTTACTTTATTCGCCCGACTTATTGATCAACAGCTAACTTCTCTGAATATTCTTTATGCGTGTGGTTTTTGCGGGTACGCCCGATTTCTCAGTTCCTTGCCTTGAAGCACTCTACTTAGACCCAAATATCGAGGTCATGGGAGTCTATACTCAGCCTGACCGTCCGGCTGGGCGAGGGAAAAAAGTCCAACAAAGTGCCATTAAAAGATTGGCTTTGTCCCATGGCAGCGCCATTTTTCAACCGCGGTCTTTCAAACAGCTTGAGCATATAGAGCAACTCAGATCACTCAACGTGGATTTGATGGTTGTTACTGCATACGGCATCATATTGCCCCAATCTGTTTTGGATATCCCACGACTGGGCTGTATCAATATTCATGCCTCTTTATTACCTAGGTGGCGCGGTGCGGCGCCTATCCAACGCGCCATTGAAAGTGGAGATGAAATAACCGGCATCACATTGATGAGGATGGAGGCAGGACTTGATACAGGCCCAATGCTGGCAAAAAGCGAGTTAGAAATTCTAGCAAGTGACAACGGTGGCTCGCTACACGATAAGCTCTCGATTCTAGGGGGTCAGTTACTTCGAGATAATCTACCATTCATTGAGGCCCAGACTCTGATTCCGACGATTCAACATGAGAGCGATGCAATTTACGCTGCAAAACTTGGGAAGCATGAGTCGCCGTTGGATTGGCGTGATAGTGCAATCAATCTAGAACGAAAAATTCGAGCATTCAATCCCTGGCCGATGACAACCCTTGGATTCGAGAGGATCACCATGAAAATACACTCTGCCCATCTCGAACCGACAGACTCTCACTCGAACAAACCCGGCGACATTGTTCAAGCTGACCGGAATGGCATTGTGGTTCAAACCGGTAAGGGGCAAATTAATTTACAGACACTGCAAAAACCGGGAGGTAAACCTATGTCGGTGGAAGCATTACTAAATGGCATTACCATCGATTCTGGAATGTTTTTTAACCCCGAGAGTTCATCATAAATGCAAGTCCAACTGGCTGCCGCGAATGTCTTGAGACTTGTAATTGATAATAGGCTTTCGTTGGATGATGCCTTAGATCGATACTTCCCCCAGGTAGAAGATGACCGCCCTCAGCTCCAAGAGCTATGTTATGGAAGCTGTCGATTTTATTTTCACTTCGATAAGATACTTCAGAAGCTACTTAAAAAACCCATCAAACCCAAAGATCGAATTATTCACTTTTTACTCATCGGCGCGCTCTATCAGATTAATCACATGAGAACGCCTGATCACGCCGCTGTGAACCAATGCGTTAAGGCATTGAAAAAGACGAATCAAGCATGGGCAAAAAACCTGGTGAATGGCGTGTTGCGCAATTACCTAAGAGAAAGAGATCAACTTTCCGGGACACCCACAAAATTAGTGGATGAGCAGAGTTTTCCTGCTTTTTTTGTCGATCAATTCAAGCAGTCATGGCCCGAACACTACGAGGACATTATGTCAGCGTCGAATGTTCGCCCGCCAATGACATTAAGAATCAATCAGCAGGTGACCACTCGCGAGGCTTACGCTAAGTCACTTGAAAAGGAAGGCATTGAGTTCACCCTCACTGAAGCCAGCCCCATCGGCATTACTCTGTCCAAACCCATGCCTGTTGAGGCTATTCCCGGTTTTTCCAAAGGCAAGGTATCGGTACAGGATGAGTCTGCACAACTTACCGTGGCTGGGATGTCGCTTCAACCCGAACAACGGGTGTTAGACGGCTGTGCAGCTCCCGGCGGTAAAACGTGTGCCATCTTAGAATCACAATCTAAGTTAGCTTCGGTCACTGCTTTGGATTTCGAGAAACGCATTCTGGGAATTCAACAAAACCTTGAGAGATTAGGGCTGTCGGTGGATCTCATTGCCGGTGACATGACACATCCTGATCGTTGGTGGGATGGTGTTGTGTTTGATCGCATTTTATTGGACGTTCCCTGCTCCGGTAGTGGTGTTATCCGACGTCACCCCGACATTAAACATCGCAGAGATCCGGACGACTTCGCCAGATTCCCTGAAAAACAAAAGCAAATCATCGCCTCAGCCTGGGATATGCTAGCCCCCCGCGGAATTCTGCTTTACGTCACCTGTTCCATCCTGCAACAAGAAAATGACGGAGTGATCGGTGAATTCATTCAAGCGTATAATGATGCAACCATTGAACTCCTTGATCCGCATTTTGGAATTCAAACCCAATTTGGCAGACAACGGTTACCTGGGGTTCATTCAGGGGATGGCTTTTACTTTTGCCGCATACGTAAGAGCAATTAGCCCCCTGTGTGATCACGATATGAACTTCCCCGAACCCTTATACAGTTAATCATGAAAATTATCATTTTAGGCGCGGGTCAAGTTGGTGCTTCCATTGCGGAAATTCTCTCCCGAGAGGAAAATGATATTACGTTGATCGATTCAGATCGGCATATACTTTCAAATATCCGAGACAAAATGGATATCCAAACGGTGAGAGGGGAAGCCTCCTCTCCTCGAATACTCCGCCAAGCTGGAATCGAAGATGCCGATTTAGTTCTCGCTGTCACCAATTCAGATGAAGTGAACATGATTGCTTGCCAAGTCGCACATTCGCTATTCAATACACCTACCAAGATAGCCCGTGTTCGATCAGCAGACTATCTCGCTCACCCTGAGCTTTTTTGCAGTCAGTTTATCCCAATTGACGTTATCATCAGCCCCGAACAAATTGTCACCAATCAGATCGGTAAACTGATCGAGTATCCCGGCGCATTACAGGTCATCGATTTTGCAGGAGGGAAAATCCGATTGGTAGGCGTAAAGGCGTACTATGGCGGCGCTTTGGTTGGCCATGAACTGCGTGAATTGAAGGACCATTTACCATCTGTTAAAACACGAGTCGCCGCGATATATCGTCAGGATAGCGCGATTATCCCCACCGGAAACACCATTATCGAACCAGATGACGAAGTCTTTTTTATTGCAACACAGGACGATATTCGACAAGTCATGCAGGAACTTCGTGCCATTGAGGAGGTTGGGCATAAAGTCATTATCGCCGGAGCTGGGAATATTGGACTACGACTTGCACAATCATTGGAGACCTGCGGTTATCAGGTAAAGCTCATCGAAAGGGATCCTGACCGTGCTCGCATGGTGTCTGAGCAGCTTGAAAACACAGTGGTATTGCAGGGCGATGCCGCGGATGAAGAGTTATTAAGGCAAGAGAACATTGATAGCATGGAACTCTTCTGTTCACTGACAAACGAAGACGAAGCCAACATTCTCTCTGCGATGCTCGCTAAACGCCTAGGGGCCAGACGCGCCATGGCCATTGTCAATAAGTCATCTTATATCGACTTGATTGAAAGCAGTGTACTCGATATCGCAATTTCCCCAAGACTGACCACGGTTAGCGCATTGCTATCCCATGTGCGCAGAGGTGACGTCGTCGCCGCTCACTCTCTTCGAAGAGGCGTTGCCGAGGCCATTGAAGCAGTCGCGCACGGTGATCACAAAACATCGAAAATTGTTGGTCGCCCCCTTTCAAAAATCAAACTACCCGAGGGCGCTACCATTGGCGCAATCATGAGATACGACGAACTTGTCAGCATTGAAGATGATACGGTTATCGAAGATGGAGATCACGTTATCATCTTTGTGATCGACAAACGCCGAATTCATGACGTTGAAAAGCTATTTCAGGTCTCAGCGACTTTTTTCTAGCCCGGCCCATTCCCATGCAAACCAAAGTCCGATCAACAACTCAGTCTATCAAAGCTGGCTTCTGGACAATGAACATATCTTGACATGAAAAGCCCCACGATCTACAAAATATTGGGGGTGCTACTCATTCTATTCAGCACCAGCATGCTCCCACCCATTGTGGTGTCTTTGTTGACTCAGGACGGAGTTGCTCACACGTTCTTGGGTGCGTTTCTGCTTATTTTGGGATTAGGTGTTCTTTGCTGGTATCCAACCCGCAATCACAAAGGGGATCTTCGATTCAGGGATGGCTTTTTTATCGTCGTCCTATTCTGGCTAGGACTAGGATTAATGGCTTCGATTCCATTGATATTACTCGAAGATCCCGTGATAAGCGTTGTTGACGCAGTGTTTGAGTCCATGTCTGGACTGACCACCACGGGGGCCACCATTCTGGTTTCCATTGATGATCTAGCACCGTCTATTCTTTACTATCGGCAACAACTGCAATGGTTTGGAGGTATGGGAATCATCGTACTTGCCGTGGCAGTTATGCCAATGCTGGGTATTGGAGGTATGCAGCTCTACCGCGCTGAAACCCCCGGCCCAGTCAAAGATAACAAATTAACACCCAGAATCACCGAAACAGCCAAAGCCCTGTGGTATATCTATTTAGGATTAACTATCCTATGTGCATTGGCTTATTATCTGGCGGGAATGACCGCCTTTGATGCACTTAATCATGCATTTTCTACCATCGCCATCGGTGGGTTTTCAACCCATGATGCTAGCCTCGGTTACTTTCAGAGCGTTCCAGTGAACCTGGTTGCCACCGTTTTCATGTTTCTGGCAGGTCTGAATTTTGGTTTGCATTTTATTACTTTTAGATCAAGGGGCGTCGCAGCTTACCTGAACGACCCCGAGGCGAGAGTCTACTCGATTGTCATCATCGCGGCTTCTACTGTGACCGTGGTAACACTCTACTATTTTGATGTATTTGGCTCCCTCAATGAAACGGTTGTCCAAGGAATCACTCAAGTGGTGTCGATCGTGACTACCACTGGGTTTACCACAACTGATTTTTCGTTATGGCCCACATTTTTGCCCGTTCTGTTAATCCTTCTTAGTACCGTTGGTGGATGCGCAGGCTCCACGGCAGGTGGCATGAAAGTCATTCGTTCCATGTTGCTTTATAAACAAGGAGCAAGAGAGATCCAAAAGTTGGTTCACCCTAACGCCATGATCCCAATCAAAATCGGTCGCAAGGCGATTAATGACAACGTCATTAATGCGGTCTGGGGATTCCTCTCATTGTACATAATGAGCTATGTCATTTTGTTAATCATGCTGCTAGCAACCGGAGTAGACCCAATCACAGCTTTTTCAGCAATCACGGCATGTCTGAACAACCTCGGCCCGGGGCTCGGTGATGTCGCAACGAATTATGCAAGTATCAGCGATTTTGGGAAAGCAGTGTTAGCTTTCGCCATGCTGCTTGGGCGATTGGAGTTGTTCACCTTGCTGGTTATGTTTTCCCGTACTTTCTGGAAAGGCTGAAGACTGGTTTCGACTGAGCCTCCTTTTTGCTCCACTCTTTGATCTGTGATCTGTGACCTGTGATAACACGAAGCAATGTATCCATGATCGTCGTATTCAAGTCGATGATTTCCTCGATGAATTCCTTGATCTCCCGATCACTAATCCGTAGTAAGCCTAGGATTTTACTTACGCTTTGGCAAACAGGCTTCGTGTCCCCTGCGCAATCACCTTAATCATGCAACCGTTGTTGCTGCCATGTTGCAGAGGCGATCGCTCATGAGCTAGTTGCGATACTTTTCGATAGAAAGCTACGCTGGTCGAGCCACAAGAGAGGAATGTTAGCAAGCAGCGGCGTTAGCGGCTTAGGTCAAACTCTGTTGGAAACGACCGTACCCCACGTTAAGGAACGTCGCTTCATGGGAAACTAACCGGCTTCTGCGATAGCTTGAATATTCATCGCATAGGATTCCATTAATAACTGAGGAATAGACTGAACAAATACAGGGGTTATCTTGAGTTCAAGTGCTGCGGTTCCCGGTTTTTCCAACCAGTTATTCACTCGACTGATATCTTCCTCGTCCAGTTGGCCCGTAACCCGTTCTAGGCTCAACGTGGAAAGAATATAGTCGTACCTCGCTTGCAAGTAATTTTTCTTTGAACGTGAAAGATCTCTCTGGGCATCTAATACATCCAAGTTCGTGGTGAGTCCGGCACTAAAGCCTTCTTCCTTTGCTGACAACGCATTTTCACCAGCAACAATCGCCTCCGACAGAGCATTAGCTTGGTTCAAACGACTATTCACTGCTAAAAACTCTGAAATAGTAGCAGTAGAAACCTGTCGTTTGGTATGTTCAAACAATTGCTCTGACAACTTATGCTGGATCGTGGCTTTTTCAGTTTTCAGATCAATTGAGCCGCCATTATAAATCGGGATTCGAAAATTGACCGAAAGCGCTGTATTGCTACTTTTGCTAGTAATACCGCCTGAACCTGCTTCACTCCAATAGTGGCTCGCTGCTAAACCCACTGTTGGCGCTCTTGCTTTCAGGGTTTTTTCAATTTCGATTTTGCTTAATTTGACATTAGAAGCCTGAATCTTGATCTCCAGGTTTTTATCCATCGCCTGCTCGACCCATTGATCCATGTCATTAGGAAAAGGTAACTCCAGCGGCGCGCTGTCAGAAAGAGACGCTATTTCACCGGGATCAACGCCAATCATTTCCTTAAGAATAGCAATATTGTTATTGATAAGATTTTCGGTACGTATCTCATCGGCTTGGGCCTGTTGAAACCGGGCCTTAGCATCAAACAAGTCGGACCTGGTTCCCAGACCAACGTCCAGTCTCTCACTTGCCAAATCCATTTGTCGACTAATCGCAGTTTTCTGAACCCTCGCCACTTCTCGTTCATCAACGGAAGCGAGTAAGCTGAAATATCGATTCGCCACACGAATCATTAAATCCTGCTTAGCATTCGTGAGCTCCAACGCAGAGACATCCATTCTTAGCGAGGTTTGCTGGATTCCCATTTTGGTTGTTTTATCGTAAAGCACCAGATTCACATCCATACCAACGCTATTCCCAGGCTCGGTAGTCGCCGTGCCGGTTGAATTTCCTCGACCACGGCCCACCACTCCCGATGCAGACACCGAAGGCTTAAACGCCGTCTCTGCCAAAGGCAAATCAACCTTATTTGAATCGTGGGTCAGTTTTGCGATTTGATAAGCTGCGTCATTCTCAAGCGCCAGTTGATAAATCATGGACAAGTCACTGGCATGACTACTCGACACTGGTGCAATCAGAAAAACAGCAGAAAGCGTTAAAACGGTGGATAAAAGGCCGGAGCGTAAAACAGTCAATGATCTAGGCATAATTCTAAAATTGAAATTCGGGTGTTTCGTCAATACCACGCAGACGTTTAACACTGGTTTCCAGGAGCGAGACTTTTGATAATGACAACGAAGATGATTTGGTATACCGGACGACCTGCATCGCAGGATCATGCCCCTCAATCCCTACTAAAAAACCACCGTCAGGAATCTGATCAAGAAAGTAGGTGGGTATCTGAGGCATGGATCCACTAATGATAATGGCATCATATTGATTCCCTTTTTGGCAAAAATCATGGCAGTCCTCCAGAACCAGTTCAATGTTCTCTATCCCGGCCATCGCCAAATTTAGCTTCGCCTGTTGATGCAATTCAGCGTCGATTTCAACACTCGTCACATGACCACTGACTGTGGCGAGTAGCGCGGTAAGATAACCGGTCCCAGTTCCAACTTCCAACACCTTGTCTGATTTACTAAGATCCAAGGCCTCCAACATTCTGGCACTTAGTTTCGGCTCCAACATCACTTCGTCATTAGCCAATGGAATTTGAATATCCGCAAAAGCCAAATCCTGATATCCCTTAGGAACAAAATCCTCCCTTCTCACTGTACTTAGTGCATTAAGTGTTTGCATTGCCAATACGTTCCACGGACGTATTTGCTGTTCGATCATATTAGCTCTGGCTGTCTCGTAATCCATTTCTATCGTCGTACTATGTCTTTGTGGTTTTAGTCAGTCTATTCTAGCAAATTTATCTCTACATATTTAAGGCATATTCAGTTTGTGTCAAATAAATTGGCCGGAGATTTTCAGGTTGAATCGATAAAATCAGCTTCATCCAGGTTCTGTTAAAACCCGATGGTTATCTCGCTGGCGAGGCTCTTTCACTTTTGATAAACCGGCGTTATATGATATAAGTCAGCATTGCTAAATGGCTCCTCGACACCCTTCGGTAAACGTCCTCCGTTGTTGTCTTGATCCACATCATGCAACAAGATTATCGATGACCCACTATCTATCGAGACTCTCTAGACCATCACCACCTCACTAAACGATCGACTAACTATCCCTGTAGAGAGGCATTGACAGATTCCGTTATTGATTCAATATTGAAGCAAACCAACATGCCGACCGACTATCCGACCGATTATCTCAGGGACATTCTCAACTCTCGCGTTTACGAGGTTGCCAACGAGACACGATTACACCAAGCTCGATTGCTATCTGACCGACTCGATAATCGCATTTGGCTTAAGCGAGAAGACGAACAGCCTATTTTCTGCTACAAAATTCGTGGCGCCCACAACAAAATGTCATCCCTAACCCCTGAGGAGCTAAGGCGTGGAGTGGTAGTGGCTTCAGCAGGAAATCATGCTCAAGGGGTTGCTTTAAGTGCTAATAAGTTGGGGTGCCAAGCCATTGTGGTGATGCCGACTACCACACCAACCATTAAAGTTGAAGCCGTAAAACGCTGGGGTGCTAGGGTAGAACTGGTTGGCGACAGTTTTAGTGAGGCCAACGAATACGCAGAAGCCATCAGTCGCAAACAGAATAAGACACTGATAAAACCCTTCGACGATCGACTCATTATCGCGGGACAGGGCACCGTTGGCCTTGAGATTCTTAAGCAACATCCAGGCCCCATCTCGGCGATATTTGTGCCTATCGGCGGCGGCGGACTAATCTCTGGACTAGCGACCTATGTCAAACAAATCAGACCCGACGTCAAAATCATTGGTGTTGAACCCTTTGAATCTGATGCCATGTATCAATCCCTTAAAGCCAATAAACGTGTGACACTAAAACAGGTCGGCATTTTTGCTGATGGCGTTGCGGTGAAGCAGGTAGGGAAGGAGAATTTTAGACTCTGCCGGGACTTTGTGGATGAGGTGGTTCGGGTTTCTACCGATGAAATATGTGCGGCAGTAAAAGATATTTGTGAAGATACCCGCACCTTAGTAGAGCCATCGGGCGCATTGAGTATCGCAGGTATCAAACGTTGGCTTAAGACCCAAGAAACCGGTGGCATGAAGGTCTCCGACAAGAACCTCATCGCCATCGCCTCCGGCGCCAACGTCAATTTCGATCGCCTTAGACATATTTCCGAACGCGCTGAAATCGGTGAACGTCGCGAAGCCATTCTAGCGGTTACTATCCCGGAAAAACCGGGTAGCTTCCGACGCTTCTGTAAAACAATTGGCAACCGTAGCGTCTCCGAGTTCAACTACCGCCACGCGGACGATAGTCAGGCCCATGTTTTTGTTGGAATACAGGTTCGAAACCAGGATGAAATCGACAACCTCATAGATAAACTGGAAAAGAAAGGGCTCACCACCTTGGACCTCACCGACAATGAAGTTGCGAAGGTGCATGCCCGACACATGGTTGGGGGCAGAACCAGCATTTCTAATGAACGTCTTTTTAGTTTTCAGTTTCCCGAACGCATTGGCGCTTTGAGCGGTTTTCTTGATCAAATTGGCACCACATGGAATATCACCCTGTTCCACTATCGCAACCACGGTTCCGATTTTGGCCGAGTACTCTGCGGTATCCAAGTACCCCACGCCAGTCGAGGTCAATTTCGACTGTTTCTCAAACAACTGGGTTATCATTACTCGGAAGAAACGGACAATCCCGTCTATCAATTGTTTCTACAGTAGATTCAATACCATGGAAATCGACTTAGCCGAAGAAACCACCCTAGGTGGTATTTATACTGTTCCAGGAGAAGGGTTTGTGGTCGAGTTAGTACAAGGTGGCACCACACACCTATTCGACAAACAGGGTTTACAATACCGAATCCTCACAAAAAGACAAAGAGGCCTGGATACAACAGTGGAAGAAAAAGCACTCGCCCAAGTGAACAATGTGGGTCCGGTTTTCTAACCATTCACCGAGCCTATTTATCCAATATCTTCATAGTTAGACAATCTTCTAGGATGTCTTCCAGACCGTGTCATGGATTAACATTTTCGTCCTTATTGGTACTGGTCGAAGACCAACTCAGGAGATAAAAAGAGATCATAAGACACACCAGCAAGAAAGTAGGAAAACAAGGCATGAAGTGAAAGGGCAGGCTGCCTACTACCTGCTCGATTGCGCTTCTTTTTCTCAGCTTGGAGAGTGATAAAGATTGAAAACAGACGTCAGCACTTAGATTTCGCAGACAGGATGACAAGGATGGCACAGTCGTGTAGCAAAATGATACTTAGCCTAGCCATCAATATCGCAGATAAGCCATGACGGCAATCCATGGCAGACAATACAGTAGAAGACCCGTTTATTTTTAGTTTGGAGCAAGCAGCATGAAATTCGTAGATCTGAATACCCAGTTCAAAACCTTGGAACAAGAAATAAGGCAATCCATTGATAGAGTATTAGCCCACGGTCAGTATATTATGGGGCCGGAAGTCCAGCAGCTTGAAAAAGAGCTCTCTACCTTTTGTGATGTCAAACACACCATCAGCGCCGCAAGCGGAACGGATGCACTACTGATGGTTCTCATGGCCTATGGTATTGGCCCTGGAGATGCCGTCATCGCCCCACCTTTCACCTTTGTTGCTACCGCCGAAGTCATCCAGCTCCTCGGTGCCACCACGGTGTTTGTTGACGTAGAGGCGGACAGTTTCAACATTGATCCGGTGGAACTGGAACGCACGATATTGCGAGTTAACAAAGAGGGCAAGCTCAAACTCAAAGGCATTATCCCTGTGGATCTATTCGGGCTACCTGCAGACTACGACGCCATCGAAAGGATTGCCGAACAACACGGACTATTCGTCCTTGAAGACGCCGCTCAAGGCTTCGGTGCAGAATATCATGGTAAACGTACCGGCGGATTCGGCCACATCGCCGCTACCAGTTTCTTCCCTGCCAAACCACTCGGTTGTTACGGTGACGGCGGTGCGGTATTCACCAACGACGACGATCTCGCGGACATCATCGAATCTATTCGCTTCCACGGCAAAGGAACCACTCAATACGACAACATTCGCACCGGCATCACTGGTCGTATGGACACTATCCAAGCTGGCATCTTAAGCTGCAAACTCACCGTTTTCGAAGATGAAATTATCGCACGCCAGGCCGTAGCAGATCGTTACACTGAAGGCTTATCCGACCTCGTCAAAACCCCAGTAGTCCCTGAAGGCTATAAAAGTAGTTGGGCGCAATACACCATCCGCTCAGAAAAACGCGATCAGATTCAGCAGCACCTCAAAGGACAAGGTATCCCCTCCGCCATCTACTACATTTGCCCCTTGCACTTACAACCTGCGTTTAAAGACGCTGACGTCTGTATGCCAGTATCTGAACAATTGTCCCAAGAAGTATTGAGCTTACCCATGCATCCCTATTTGGGGATAGACGACCAACGCCGAATTATTGATGAAACAAGGGCAGCCGTATTGGGATAGTGTCCAAAAACACCTAAAGCAAGTGAAAAACGAGGGCCGTTGGAACCGGGCTAGCATCTTTGAGACCCGCTTTGTTTTGTCAGCCTTAATCTAGAAGCCTAAAATAAAGAGAGGGTATAAATTACGATACAGGATGCATTCCCATGGAGAACCATGGGAATCAGACAAGCAGAGGGAAAATGAATCTATATTCTAAATAGTGCGATGTTTGTATCGGTGAGCGAAAAACAGTGATCTAGCTAGGCTATTTAAGAAACCTTTTTCTTCGATACTGCTTTTTTTGACACCTTTTTCTTCGTTGCTTTTTTCTTACTTGATTTCTTGCCTGACGCCTTCTTTTTCGTCACTTTTTTCTTAGCGGCTTTTTTCTTAGCTACTGCTTTTTTGGCCACTTTCTTTTTCGCAGACGCCTTTTTCGCGACCTTCTTTTTGCTTCGACTTGGCTTAGCGTGCTTCATCAACTCAAGACAATCTTCTAGAGTTAGCGTTTTAGGTGCTTCAACGTCTTTGGGAATCCGTGCATTTTTCTCGCCGTCGGTTACGTAGGGACCATATCGACCATTTAATACCTGAATACCTTGCTCTTCGAAGTCAAGGATAAGACGGTTAGCGTCTTTTTCCTTTTTCTCGGCAATAAGCTGCAAAGTAACATCCCGCTCGATAGTGTAAGGATCGTTATCTTTGCCTAATGAAACGTACTTATCGCCATACTTCGCATAGGGCCCAAATCGACCCACAGCGATAGTGATTTTCTCACCTTCTGGAGTCTCCCCTAATGTACGAGGCAGTTTGAATAACTCAATAGCGTCTTCAAAGTTAATGGTGTCGAGCTTCTGCCCTGGTCTCAAACCCGCAAACACCGGTTTTTCGTCATCGTCTTTGGTGCCAATTTGAGCATAAGGACCATACCGCCCCATTCTCACTGACAGCGGTTTACCGGACTTTGGATCCACTCCTAAGGTTCGGGCCTGAATCACCTCTTCGCGGCTGACACTTTCCTCTTTCTCCTCCACTTGGTCTGAAAATTCGACCCAAAACTCCTGCATCAATGGAATCCATTCCTTTTCTCCCCTGGAAATTTCATCCAATGAATCCTCCATTCTCGCAGTGAACTCGTAGTCCACATAGCGGGTAAAATGTTCGAAAAGAAAACGATTCACGATTTTTCCAATGTCCGTTGGTTCGAAGCGCCTTTTCTCCAAAGTGACATATTCGCGATTTTGCAGTGTACTGATAATTGACGCATAGGTAGAGGGCCTGCCGATGCCATATTCTTCCAAGGTTTTTACCAGCGTGGCTTCATTATATCTTGGCGGTGGTTCGGTGAAGTGCTGTTCTGGACGAATTTGCTTCAATCCAATTACCATGCCTTCCGTCATGGCCGGTAAATATACGTCTTTGTCATCCTTGTCTTTCTTGTCGTCCTGGCCTTCTTGATACACTGACATAAAACCGGGGATACGAATAATCGATCCAGTGGATCGAAAAGTACCCACATCACCCGCAGCCATATCCACGGAAGTTGTGTCGATGGTGGCATGGATCATTTGGCAAGCCACTGTTCTTTTCCAGATCAAATCATACAATCGAAACTGATCATCAGTCATTCGACTACGTAAGTCATCCGGCACCCGCTTGGCAGAGGTCGGCCGAATCGCTTCGTGGGCTTCCTGTGCATTTTTCGCTTTGCTCTTGAACATTCGAACGTCCGGCGGCACGCAATCAGCACCATACCTCGAAGTGATGAGTTCCCGAATTTCATTGAGTGCTTCCCCAGATAACACCACGGAATCGGTTCTCATATAAGTAATCAAACCAACGGCACCACCTTCAATATTAATACCCTCATAAAGCTGTTGCGCCACCTGCATAGTACGTCTAGCGGTAAATCCAAGCTTTCGTGAAGCTTCTTGTTGCAAGGTAGAAGTAATAAAAGGCGGTGAAGGATTTCTTTTTCGCTCCTTTTTCAGGATTTTCGAAACTACCAGTTTTCCATTCGCTGCTTGGTTTAGTCTGGCTTCGGCTTGCTTCGCTGATTGCTCTTCGGTGATAGAAAACTGTTTCACCTTTTCCCCATCGAGTACCGTCAGTTTTCCGAGAAAGTCCTGATTTTCCGCATTCAGATCCGCTTCGATACTCCAGTATTCTTGCGCGACAAATTTTTCTATCTCAGCTTCACGTTCACAAATCATCCGTAGCGCGGGGCTTTGCACACGACCGGCGGATAAGCCCTGTCGTATTTTTTTCCATAATAGTGGAGAAAGATTAAAACCAACCAGATAATCTAATGCCCGTCGAGCCTGTTGCGCGTCAACCATGTTAAGGGAAAGCTCCCTTGGATTTTCCACCGCTTTGCGTATAGCGCTTCGGGTTATTTCGTGGAACTCAACCCGATAGACCGGCTTATTCTCCAACAGGCCTTTTTCTTTAAGTATTTCGTAAAGATGCCATGAAATCGCTTCACCTTCCCTATCCGGGTCAGTCGCGAGATAGAGAGAATCGGCTTTTTTCATCTCTTTGATGATCAAATCGACATGCTTCTGGTTCCTTTCGATGATCTCGTACTTCATTTCGAACTGCTTATCTGGATCCACTGCGCCCTTTTTCGGCAACAGGTCTCTAACGTGCCCGTAGGAGGCCAACGCCTTGAATTCATTGTCAAGATACTTCGCCATCGACCGTGCTTTTGCCGGTGACTCAACAATGATTAGCGGTTTTCCCATTAGTTAATAGTTCAGTTAGTTAGTAGACTTGTGTCTTTTCGAGGTCTAGTGAACACAGGTATGAATGCCATCAAGAATCAGCGATTCCGTGAGTTCGGTGACGCCTTCTCCGTCTGTGTAATTACTCAACACCATCAGAATCACCCACTTTAAATGATCAAGCTCGATACCGTCAACGCCCAAATCCATTAGCTGAGCAATCACCATTTCTCTTGATACACTATCAAGGACACGGCAATTTTCGAGACTGAGCAACAAACCCCTGGCTTCGACACCAAGATGTAACATTTCGTTTTCAGTATAGTGACGGATGGCTCCTAGTACCTGGCTTGGTTGCTCCGACTCCTGATCGTCGCAAAGCTTAGCAAGGTTTTCTAACCAATCGAACGCACGATCGATCATCAAGTGATCGAATCCAGCCATGGACAATTCTTGCGCGAGGGTCTCCTGATCGGGTTCAAATTCATCGTCATCAAACATGTAGTTTTCAAACAAATAAATCAATACATCAAGTACGTTTTCTTTCATTAAGCCTAAATTTTTTGCTTAAGCTGCAGTTTGTCTAAGCTGCTGCTTGCCCAACCAGAACGTCACGATATGAGTTTGTCTACGCAACTTCCTCTACAAATACAAACCCCATGCACGCACTTTTTGGACAGTGATGCAGAAGGTCTGTATCAAGATTATCTGTATCAAATAAATCACACTGTTTTACCGTCAATACACATTAATCTAACGTTCGAATAGCATTCGCTCTGATAGACAGACGAATGCATCGATTTGTACTAGGGCTACCTGAAGATCCACCTGAAGCACAGTCAGGGCACAACAAATCATCGAGGCAAACGTTGATAACCGGCTACTGTCTCCGAAATCAGCCCGGTAGTGTAATCTGAGGTCTGTAATTTAGCTTTCTATTGCAGCTTCGCTATTGGCTTTGGCGGAGTGAACGTAGAGAGCGAAGCCAAAGCCGGTTTTTCAGGCTTTAGTATTGAATGTTGAGCCA
>WLWI01001297.1_pt1 | contig 21823 bp, 18 predicted proteins | sample 6701501 | NCBI WGS metagenome assembly WLWI01 (sample SAMN12718690, study PRJNA515312) | sponge metagenome | isolation source: marine sponge | host: Mycale hentscheli | place: New Zealand: South Island, Marlborough, Capsize Point | collected 2014-11-01 | reverse complement strand
GTTGTTGTTGTTGTTGTTGTTGTTGTTTAGTCATTACCAGTTGTGAGGAGTTATCTTCCAGAGATTATAGCAGACCTGAAACTCTATCCAATGAAATAGTTCACTCACTTTCCCGGCAAGCTAGCGTACTCGACAGGCAGCTCAAAAGTATTGAACATGTAAGTAGCCACACCTACCTCAGAGATTATAGTGATCCTGAAATTCTGTCCAATAAATTAATCTGTAAAAAATATTTCCTTTTATTTATCATCCTTGGCCAATAGACCCTTTACCAACTTACCTTCAGTCAAAGTGGGTCTACCCGCTATTTTATTTGCAAGAGCCTAATTTTAATATTTTTAGCATCAAAGGACATCATGTATGTATTACATGTGTGTATACATATGTATTTGTAATAGTACTATAAAATACCTTTTTTGTTTGTTTGTTGTTGTTGTTGTTTTTGTTGTTGTTTTTGTTAAGAATAGTTGTTCTTTTTTTTTTTAAGGTTATGTATATGAAGCCAAAATATTATCGTCAGATGAAGTCTGAATTATTGTCGGCGATTATGCTGGTTGAAAGTTGTGTTATGTTTTCCAGTTGACGCTGATGAACAAGTCCAACCAGTCCTACCTGGTCATATTTGATGGCTCAGTGCTGGTGTCTAGGCTGGCACAGTAAGTGTACGGTGCAAGTGGGTGTGGCCTGTTAATTTGATTACGAGTGTACTGTAGGTTTCTGGATGTGGGACATATGTGGTTGGATAACCCAGTGCTCAGGTGAGACACTGATAATGTACGTGTGTGTGTGTGTTCAATCGTCAGGTTATCTGATGTTCTAGGGTTTTCTCTAAAATATGTGTGCATGTGTTAGTGTGTGAGGGTACTATACAGTACGTGTATGCATAACTGCGTATAGAAACCTAATGTAGGAGGCAAGAATAGCTTGGTTTGATTTTAGGGGGAGCAATGAGAGTAAACTGCACACACATGCTGTTGTAGGGGAGACCTTCGTGTGTAGTACTCAAAAACTTGCTAAAGTACGTAGGCTGATCCACGTTACATTCACATAGTTACTAGAGACTCTCTGGGGGTGAAGAATTTTCTAGGAGGGAAGGGAAACTGCCCTACATATTCCCCCCCTTAAATGCAGTGTGTGTGTGTGTGTGTGTGTGTGTTGGTGTTGGTGTGTGTGTGTGTGTGTGTGTGAAGGTATGTGTGAATATGACACTGACAGTGTGAATTCTCCAACTCTCATCGTCATCATTCTGTTGTTATGTGTGTAGGTCGAGTGGTCAGATGTGTTTGCTGGCTGTTTTGAAGATCCTCATCAATCTGACGCATGAGTCAGATCTAGGCAGCCATAGGCTTGGAGAACAGAAGAACGTCATGACCCATATACTCAACATCATACTCAGAGTAAGTGGGATTGATGACCCTTTACCACAACTTACTACCCACATTTTGTATCCTAGAGTCGATGTTGCATACAACTAATCATTTCATCTCCTCTGTTATTGTTGTTGTTGTTGTTGTTGTTGTTGTTGTTGTTGTTGTCTTGCAGTGTCCATTAGAAGTATCAGAAAGTAACAAGTTTGACCTCTCCATTATGGTAAGAGGGGTTCTCTTGCATTCTTACCTTATCCTCATGTCAGTTACCTTTCAACTCATCCTCCCATCCCCACCCCCACCCCCAGGAGAGAAATACCTGACCATAGTTTTAATCAATAGTACATACTTCACTAGTACTGTAATTGAAATTAAGTATGACAAGTCCTTCAGCCTGTGGCAGATGGGACAGTGCAGCTGCTCATTATGTACAATAGTTTTTACCAGGTGTGTTTATGTATTCTTATGTGTGTGTGTGTTTGTGTGTGACAGGCCCTCATCCTAGTCATCAACCTCATAGAGAACTCCACCACCAACTGCCACAAACTAGAGTCCGTCTCCATAGACTCTCTCAAGGGTAGTCGGCAAGGAGAAACCACACCCTCTACCCCTTGCAATGGAGCAATGGCAGCTTCTCGAGGGTCTGTGCTGACCATTCTCGTCCAGATGTTCCTGACTTTGTGCAACAAAGCTGACTCTACTGTCATTAATGTAAGCCAGTCTTTGACGGTGTGTTGGACCCATGAGAACTATGTATCGTATGGTAGGGGTCATCATTGCAGAATGCTCACTAGTGTATGTATAGACTGTATGTATAACTTGCACATCTTATCTTCTCTTACTTTGTATTATGCGACTAAATCAAGCATCTTGATGTCGTTTAAAGTCTCACAGCAGTCTCTCTTTCTTCATTGATTATAGCGCATGTTTATATAATGCAAGAAAATGAGCTGTTGCTATACTGCAGTTATACTTGTAACTAAAAGACACTTTTCTCTTTTTTCTTTCTTCCTTTTTTTTCTTTTTTTCTTTCTTTTGTTAGCTGTTGTTGTTTTTGGTGCATACACATACATATCATTTCACTAGTTACAGTTTAGCTATGAAATACCATCTGTTGTATTATTCTGAACAAGAACAAAGAGAATTATGAAAATAATATATAATACATCTAATAATGATTAAGTAGATGCATGCATGTATATCTAGTTGTCTTGTTCACTTCTTTGTCTCTCTCTCTCTCTCTCTCTTCAGGTGCCCACTCCTCAGCGTCTCTCTCAGATCAGCAGTAATTCTTCTCCTTCTTCTCAGAGCTCCTCTCGCCTTCCCTCGTCACAGGACTCTCGCCTTCCCTCGTCACAGGACTCTCCCAGCAAGTCCCTGGCCAGCAGTAGGAGTGATACTTCATGCAAGGCTGACTTGACCTCTCGCCTGTCCAGTAGTGTGAAGGGATACAAGTGAGGATTGTTGGGGAGTAGTTGGGGAAGAGGATGGGGGTGTGGTTAGGGTGTAGGAAAGAAAGAGATTTGGACCAAGATTGGCTGGTTTGCTGCATGCAATAGTGGCATCTAACTTGTAGCTATTAGGACATCTTGGGACATTGAATAAATGTTCTGTGCTTTCCTCTGCTAATAGCAAGTGAAGATTATATTGAAACGCACATAGTGTGATAGTTTGTTGGATGAAGTGTTTCATATGTGATGTTGCTTTTTTTTTTTTTTTTTTTTTTTTCCCCAATTCAGTGTGATGGAATAAGTAGATTCCAACTGGGTTTAGAGAGAATGTTTAAGGGGACTAGTAAGCCAGGGGACTAGTAAGCCAGGGGACTAGTAAGCCAGGGGACTAGTAAGCCAGGGGACTAGTAAGCCAGGGGACTAGTAAGCCAGGGGACTAGTAAGCCAGGGGACTAGTAAGCCAGGGGTACTGTATGTAAGTGGTCATTGCACATTTAGCAGAGGCGTCTGTTGCAGCTAGCACTACAGTCTGAATAGCTGTAAGTATGTGTGAATGTATTTCCAGCTAATTATTTTTGATCTCAAAATAGTTTTGTGGTGCACAGTTCAGAGGGATAGCAGGGTTCTGTCTGGTGGGAGACCTTTCTCTCCCAAAGTTTCCAGCTTCCCCTCCTAACTTGTCAGCCCTCCCCTCCCATTTTCATTACATGCTGTTGAGGCCAACCTTGATTGGTTTATGTCATATGTGATGTAGTTCCAATAGAACTGGAGACATGCACGTTCCTAATTACCAGGAGTCTCCTCACCCACTGCATCAGGTGACCAGGGCAGAAAAAAGAAGCGCAGCTAGCTCTAGTAGAGGTGTGGTCAGTGCCGATGGAGGAGGTGCAGCTAGTGAGGAAGAAGAGGAGGAGGATTGTGAGCCGATAGAAATGGACGCTCTCGTGTTTGACAGGGAGGAGTACAATAGTGGTAAGGACATCTGGGGAACTGGGTAGGGGTGTGGTCTTGACGGGTAGGGTGTGGTTTTATAGATAAGGGTGTGGTCTTGATGAGTAGGGGTGTGGTCTTGATATGTAAGGGTGTAGTCTTGTAGGTAGGAGCTTGGTAGGGGTGTGGTCTTGGTTGGTAGAGGTGTGGTTTTGGTGGGTGTGGTCTGGAAAGGCAGTGGTGTGGTCATGATATGTTGGTTTTGTTTTGCCTTTGTGACATGCAAGTTCCTAATTACCAGGAGTCTCCTCATTACCCGTATCATTACCCGTATCATTACCCGTATCATCCTAGAAATTGAATTGTTTACCGCTTGTATGTGTGTGTGTGCAGCATTGGACCAGGCTGGGCGTCAAATGGAGGACTCTCTTCTCTCCTCCTATCTGGCTCTGGTGCTGGGCATTGTTGCTGAGAAGGACTTTGTAAGTCAGTTGAGTGTGTCAGCTGTTGTGGGAGTGTTGTCATAGTAACAGGGATAGCTGGATGATAGGGATTGTTTACTATGAATTTTGTGTGGGCGGGGTTTCATTTAGTTTATTCTAGAACTGTATATGTGTACACAGTCCTTATGACCATGATATGGTGTCTCGTGTGTGTGTGTACACATTAATTGGCAAGCGAGCGAGACACTCTCAGGGGTAACACAATTGAAAATCGGGGATGTTTATATATGCTTGGACGCACGTATGTCATTTTGTACTTTGACCCTCTCGTATTTTCGAGTTAGCTCAGCGTTCGACCCCATCCCTAACATCACTAACTAAACAGTGTCCTCCGGTTTAACGATCATTACCCGTATCATCCAACGAATTGTTTACCGCTTGAATTTTTTTGCGGGTGCGGTTTAAACCCAAAAACTTACTGGAGTTCCATTTCTATTCGAGTTAGTGGCGGTGGTAAGTTAATACGTTATTTGTCATAGTTATAAGCCCTACGCAACAGTATTTACTTGAAAATTCATTGTCCACTAGACTTACCATGAAGGTAAGTCTTGCGTAGGTATGTTCAGTTATGTGAAAGTATTGTGCGTTACTTTATCCCAAAGAAAAAGTTTAAAGAACGTGACTTGTTAATTCAAACAGTTGCGGGGAGTAGTTACTATGGCATTGAATGCCTTTTCCATATAATACGTAATTTAAAAAAACTCCGACTTTTTTTAGTAGCAACCAAACGTTTAACAATGGTGTAGTATTAGGCTCGCTCGCCATTTGTGCTCAAGAACAGCACTAGTTATACTATATGGTTGTATGTACTGACAGGATATGGTAGATGTCATAAGAGACCTCATGCCATCTCAGTCCTTCTCAGAGATGCTCAAAATGCTGAAGAAGTTTGTCTCCTTCATGAGTATGACTGTAAGTATGCTGGTGGTAGTGGGCGTGGTCAATGTGTGGGTGTATGGCTGTAAGTATGCTGGTGGGAGTGGGCGTGGTCAATGTGTGGGTGTATAGCTGTAAGTATGCTGGTGGGAGTGGGCGTGGTCAATGTGTGGGTGTATGGCTGTAAGTATGCTGGTGGGTGTGGTCAATGTGTGGGTGCATTGTGACTTCAACGTTTAGTTTCTTTTAATGATTATTTATTTGTTTATTTGTTTATTTGTTTCCTCAGGGATCAGATGTTGGTTTGGAATCTATCAAGCACACTATAAAATACCTTGAAGCCATCCAACCTCGCACCTAGTACGGGTGGGACTCTAATAGCACGTGCTAATGCAACTCACAAAGTCAAGAGTCTAATTTTCTTTCTTACATCTAACAATTGGAGGACATTCACTTTCTTATGTAGCACTTTCTCTCAGATTAATTGAAGTAGAGATTTTTCACTTTAATATTTCATTTCCACATAATTTTTAAAGCAGAGGTCTTTTGTATTATTCTTAACTGAATGGTATTAATCAAATCAAATTTATTTATCCTTTCATTGAACCTGTCTGTCCTTCTGTCTGTGTTGTATTACACGAAATTATTACCTTACAAAGTGGATGAAAATAAAGCTCTACTTTTTGCATGTTTGGAGTTTAGCTAATAGCTAAGGCCTGCTGGATTATGGGCCTAGCTAGCTAGTGTCCAATGTTATAGCTGTAACTGTTAATGTTATGATGCCAAACTGTTTCACAACTGAATGATACAACATTTGGCCCCAAATGCCAAAAATATTTTTAAAGATGGCTAGCTAGCTACAACATTCAGTAGGTTGAATATCACTAATTAATATCAGCACATGCAGTATATAATGTAATACAACAATTAAAATAAAACTAAACTAAAATAAAATTCAAATTAGTACAAAATCGCCACTGTTCCAATAGTGTCTGAGTGGAGTTGGTTGTTTTCATCACTGATCAATAAGCTTGTAAGCTTCGTCAGGAGCCTTTCCTTGTATAACAGTGAGAAACTTCACGCGATGAAGCTTTGACTTGATCCCCAGGTCTCTTTCCAGCATTGCATCGTCTAGGTCCACCATGACCTCTCCACTGACCTGCTCTGCCAGAATGATCTCCTTGTACTGACTCAGTCCTGCAATGTCCAACATGTGGACAATCTGTAGGCGACATAACATGGAAACAGTTTGGTATCACTCCTTGTAATTTTATTATAATTATTGATATTTCAGTCTGACAATATAATATATCTTGCACATTGGAGAGTGGTGGGTGGGGCACTATAATTGTATCAATGGTTTGAAGGTAAGCTATCATATTGATACTCGTATTCCAGTACATGATAAGGTGTGGTCAATTTATTTGTCTTCTTTTTCTTTTTATCAAGAGAAATTAAATAAGCCATAGCTAATAGTGACTTGCAATTTTATCTAGCTACTTCATGCTGAATTTCTGGGGCACATCTTCTGTGATAAATTAGATGCAGAAAATAATTCAGATTAAAAGTAGTTAATTAGAATGCCAATGTTTTATAATTTTTGCCAAGTATTCTCAAAGACTTCAAAAACATTGTGATAATTCACGAGTTCATGAGTTCATACGCTCTAAAAAATGAATATATAATTTGTTCAAAATAACTTTATCACCCTATGAAAATAGGCAGCAGGCTTATCATCATTAATTGTCGATTACATTTTGGATCCAAGCTTTACACATATTTAACTATACAATACATCATAATAAATTGACAATGCTTTCACTTTCCTTGTCCAGGAAGTTCTAGTCTGTTGGCAGCATCAGTAGTTACTATCAGACCTAATTTTTTAAATCTACTTTCAGTATATCTATAAACCTAAAGGCCTTTCAAGAGTAGTTGCGATTAATAAAAAACAACTTTATGACGAGCTGGACCATACTCTGAGACTACTACAAACATCTTATTTATCACTAAACAGTTTCTGTTTCTACATAAACTCATCTACCTCATTGAGGTCCATGTGGGCCAGCAACATCTTGTTCATGTCCCACCTCTCTTGCTCTAATGGTTCTTTCATTGACAATGTCATCGATCCTTTCCTAGTTCCAAGGAGTGCAGGAGGCGGAGACTGTGGATCCATTTTGATGCTGCTAGCTGCAGGCTTAATGACATCCCAGTTCATCTGTTCCAGAGTTTTCTTCCTGGGCAGGGACATTGAGGCTTTCCTGCCTTCAATGAGGGCCAGAGGCGGCGGCTGAGGGCTCATTTTAATGATGTTTGTTTTTGGTTTGCTGGCATGAGAAGTTCCCTGGATCTGGTCCAGTTCATTGAATATGTTATCCACTTGTCTGAAGAGGGACTCCACCTGAGCTTCTAGTGGAGCATACGCAGCCAATTTTTCCTGTAAGCGATTCACTCTGGCAGTAAAAAACATATGTACCATAATCACATATATGTGGATTTAGAATTACATGTGAATTTCTAGCTATGTACGCACAAAAGTAATCTAGCTATATAACCCATCACCATAATGTACATAGCTATGGTCGTTTTAACATAAGCAGCAGGAGAATGCAAAGACCAATAAAAATAGAAGCAGGTGAGGGAAAGCTGACTGATGTAACTACTTCAATGAAGAGGTGAAAAAATGCACAGAGAGTACAGACTTGGGGGCAGGGAGGTAGACAGAGGAGGAGAAAGGAATCCATGAGTTAAAAAGGATGTCTGAGGAAAAAAGAGAGCAGGAGAGGGAAACCAAAACTACCTTATACTACTGCTTGACCTACCCATTCAATGATGGTGAAGAGGCTGTTGGGTCCGCTATGCTTTTTTAAGTTCAGGCATTTAGGTCTGCTCCAAGACTAGCTTGCTTATCAAGGCCTGAAACTCACTACTGAATGGTCGACAGGTCCATTACTTAATTATTTATCAAGACACTTTACCAGCTTAAGTTATTAGTGGTGCGGGCAAACAAGGGTCGCACGTACCATGCAAATAATATATACACACCAGGAAATCTCGATGGTGTAACCCTTCACTTACTCACCAATATTACAAGAACATAACACCTCAGGACTTACACGCAGATTTGGGCATGTACTCTAGTATTGTATTTTTTGCCAAGTGGTTCACTGTTATGGTAAATGACTTGATAATACAGTACTTCAAAATCGCAGTATTAGGCTGTTAAACTATACTCTAACATAATTAGATCTGACAAAAATATTCGAGTGTTTTCTTTGTGTGTGTGTGTGTGTGTGTGTGTATGTGTGTGTGTGTATGTGTGTGTGTATGTGTATGTGTGTGTTCTGTGCAAAAATACTACTTCACACAAAGCTGGGCTAGTGACTTCTGAAATTCAGTTTACCTACAATTTGTTATAGTTCTATTGTATCACACAAACTGGTTTCATGTTCTAGTGCCTAGGATGATAACAAATTTTAAATGTCTAGTTTCAGTTCATGTTACAGACAGAAATTCAGTACTATATCTTTTTGCTTATAATTAATCAATAAAACGAAGAAAGGTAGGATTAATAGCTATATAGCTGTACGAAAATTGAAAATGGTAGACAAACAATGTTTTCTAAATACAATCATGTCATCAGCATTGGCTTACTTATCAGTTAAGGCTGCATTGTCTTGAAGGAGGCTAGCAATGGCATTTTTTGACTCTGAAACATACTGGCAAGATCTCTTGAGGTTCTCTTCCAATAGGTTGACCCTGTGATTTAATCCTAATCTACAAGAACACAATAGGAGCAAGAAATAATAGTTTAAATATAAGAAGCTACACCTAACAATGGTCACCAACTTCAAGTAACCTCACACGTATTAGAGTCACTTAGCTAGATGGATTTGTTTAAAACAATAAATGTGCAAAACCAGACAATTTGGCTGAAATAATTGATAATAATACGCTTTAATAATAATAATTGATCAATCAATGCACCAATAGTTGGGTAAAGATGGTAATGGTCATTGCAAATAGTAGACTTTGTAATGAAAAAGATTTGTTATAGGCTAAGAATTAGACTGTTGCTGCTGTTGTTATTTACTGAATTATATTTGCTTGATTGTTGTATTTTAACTCCCCCCCATCGATAAACCGGACTCCATACTAGCCATAAAGTGCAGTAGAGGAACTTCATGCAATCTAATTTTCAAATGGCTATTGTATTTACTATCATCTAACGTTAGATAGTCCCTTATGAATTGCGTGAGACTACTTTTGAAGTGGCTTCATCCATAATAAACTTCAATCCTTCAAAACTGAAAGGAGTGAACATGATGATAACATCAACAAATAGATTAGGACTTACTCTCATGCACGATATTGCCATGGTGACAAATGCTAACACTACTCATGCTGCTCATCATCAAGGATTAATAGTTCAATATACATAATATGTATTATTGTGTCAATATTGTTCATTCTGATTGAGATTGTACCTAACCTGTGACTCCAGCAGTTCAAATTGCAGTTTTAGCTTATTTTTGTAGCTATGTCTAAGATTCAAGGCTAGTGTTGGTAAAGGGTTTATGAGAAAAACAATATGACTAAAAAGACGCAAAAGAGAGATACATAAAACACAAATGTGTTAAAATAATACAATACCAGATAACTACAAAGACAAGGTGGTGATAGGTGGTGGTTCCTGGATGCTGGCTGTCTATTCTGCATGCAAGTCGGATATATTAAATAGTAGGCGTGGCTACCAGTTATCTCACCTGTTTCCACTAGTAGCCTTGACATAATCTCCATCAGTGGCTTCTTCAGATGTGAGACAGTCGTCCAATGGAGCACCTTCTCTTAGAGCTTTGTATAAACTCATCTGCATGCGATGTTCCTCTTCAGATATGCCTACATATCTAACACAATACAATACAATTGATATTTACAGCCACAATTTTCATGCAAATAATGATAAATTAATGTATATTAAGAAATAGATCAGCTCAACCAAATTAATATACATACATTGTGACATTAAAATTTCAATTCAGAACTCCCTATATAAAGGATTAGCAAGCACATTATAAAGTTACACAGCAATATTGGTTATATATATACGTTTGGCATATTAATGGCATTTATATATGATAGAGTAGTAATTGAAACCACCCTGGGGTAATGAGTCTCAGGTGAAGCTAGGCTGATCTCAACGTGTGAACCTTTGCTTGGTATTTTATCCACCTAAGAACAATAAATCCCAAAGTCCAAAGTAATATATCCTCGAGAACTAGCAGTGCTAACTGGCTAGAGGAAATATTTCTCCCATAACTGTCACATGTGACAAAATATTTTCATGGTTTTTACTTTCTTTTTTACTCTTCATTTTACACAAATATAGCTTTTGATAGCCGTATGAATAGTACTTGTATTTATGCTTTTCTCTACATGAGGCAAATTAATCTCTCAATAACGGATGCTATTAATTCAAGTATTGCTAAACATGAGACCCCACCCACTACTGAATTGACAATGTATTTCACATGAAGTATTTATTTAGAGAGTTCTATTAAGAGCTGCAGCTTTGATAATGTAAGTTTAAAGCATTGTAAGCAGAAAAGTATATTCATCATTATACATTGACAAAGCTGCTTTCTCTCATCTCTACCTCCCCTCCCCCCTCCGCCCCATCCCTCTCTGCTATGGATTTCATCTAACTCTGCTGAGTCATTGCGTGTAGCCTGAAGCAACCTGCACTACCATATGGCCTCTGTCCCAATCAAATGTTTGTTCCATTCAAATTATAGTTTTGAAAACATTCTTTCAAACTGAAAATTGTTGGGAAATGTTGTTTTTTTTCAGCTCAGAGTTTACATGTTGAGTTTAGGAGAGTCACGTAACTAATTTCAATCTATGCCACTGGGGGCTGTATCTAGAAAAGGCGGGAGGGGGGTCGCATGTTTAATGTCTGTTGTGTATAGCATATGCAAACTTTTTAAAGTATGTATGTAATATATATGTATGTATATATAATTATGTGTATATCATATAATTATATGTATTACATAAAGCTAATAACATTGGGTATTATTAAATCCAAAAAGAATATAAAAAAATAATATTCGATTTTCCGTAGAGCCTGATTAATAAAACCAGTTTTCCACCAATATGTATCAATTACATTAGGAGACCCTTGGCTGCTCAAAATTTGATTTAATGTTTATGTGTTTTACTTAATCAGTCCCTTTTCCTCATAGTTATTATAAATAAATCACAGCTTTGCTAAGTACTATGTAAAAAAGTATCTATATAAAAACTACTGGGGGCCTGCCAGCAATCACCCTCTGTTCCCCATGCCTAAATAAGGCCCTGATGCAGGAGAGAGAGAGAGAACAGTTGAATCAGCTACTGTGACAATGAGTCCTGCCTATATCTGTTGTTAGTTGAGTTTTCTCCATTTCTTTATAATATGTTTGTGAGTTTAAATACCATTGCTGACGTGTCACTTTCCAATAATTCGGGATCAAATTTTCTCACTAAATACCTGTGAGTGTGTGTGTGTGTGTGTGTGTGTGTGATAGGTGTGTGTATGCATGACTGTAGGTTCACTGATACATAAGTATGTGTGTTTGTATGTATGTTTGTGTACAAGTCAATACTGATATTCAGTTTCACTATAAAACTGTACGTGAGATATCACTTTGAATTATTGTAAAAGACCACGCTATCTCTTCACTAGGAAATACCTAAATCCTCACCTAGTTCAAAGACTAATCTTATAGCTATGTTGATCACTATCACTGCTCCTCTAGCTTTACCTAGCCTATAGCAATACTGACCCATATGTGACATCTTCCAGAATACATCCCTAAAAAACAAACAATAATACCCATAAGCTTGTTAAGAGTGACAGGCACAGCCATGTATATAATTATACATGTAATGTGCTTGTAGCATGCCTTTTTTTTGTATTGTGACAGAGAAACTTTAAACTGCTTAGGTCCTTCAGAGAGGGACACTATTAACTTAGTGTCCCCACCTTGAGGGCAGGGACACTTACTGTCCCTCCGATCGCATTGTTAGGAGCAGTCGCTACATTTTAAATCAGTTAGGTGCAGTGCAGCCATTGTGAACTACAATTTTTAGGGTCCCTCAGGCAATAAGTAGTGCCCTCACTGCACTTGGGATGCCACAGCCTAGGACTTTCAGGACCCTAATAATGGTAGTTCCCTCTGAGGCAGTGCCTAACCATTAAATAGACTCATTCATACATGGCTCCTCTATTTAGTTAGATTTATTGAGATCATGTGATATTCAAGGATTACCTATGATGTCGAATGTCCTTTTCTTTCAGCTTCTCTTTCAACTTCCTCGAGTCTATAATCAGCTTCTCCTTCTCCTCTGCCGTATGCTTAATGACATGAAACTCAACATCTATATCTGTCGGGATTTCAAATGGCTTCTGGTTATCCGTCTCCTCTGATCCATCTGAAGACCCCGTGGCAATTACCAAAACATCTGTGAAGGTCTTCTTCAGGAAGAGTGGTCTACGAAACATCGAGCTTGGTATACCCGGTGCAACCAGAGGCCTTGCCAACGGGTTGCGATACATGGCGATGTGCAGCGATTGAGGATTTGGCATGTGCTTCAATATGTCTGGAAGATACACCTGCATGAAGCTGGGATTGGTAGTCATGTTGACTTCTTGGTTTTCTGGCAGGTCTCTCTGACATTTGGCTGTTAAGCTGTACACACGCAGTAGCCTTGGGTCTTGTAGATTTTGCGGAAAAATAACCTACACATTAGAATGAGCACAGGTTCATACATGGTGAAGTATTTATATAAGAAGTCAAGCTATCATAGTAAACCTAAAGATAATTCTTGAGTTGAGAGTGCTGTATCAGTAAAAACTTTGCACAGAGCATCTGGACCTACAGATCTTGCTGTGTTTTTCTTGTTCTTGCTAATATGGGGGGTTTTTTCTGCAGTTTCTGTGTAAACAAAGTTGTAAACACTGTGAGGATGGTTTTTTTCTTGGAATGAAGGGAAATTTTTTAATCATCCCGTGGATATTCTCCTCATGACCAGGAAGGGCAATATTTTCAGATTGGGAAACAGAATAAAGCAGGATGGGGGATTTAGGCCACATGTGGCAGATGTCAAACAACAACTACAGAAAACAAAAACAGGAGATTATGGCATTAACCCAGGATATTATGGCATTAACCCAGGATATTATGGCATTAACCCAGGATATTATGGCATTAACCCAGGATATTATGGCATTAACCCAGGATATTATGGCATTAACCCAGGAGATTATGGCATTAACCCAGGATATTATGGTATTTGTAAAGGAAATTATATTTATTATTATTTTAATCTATTGGTAAGTAATTAATATCCATTAGGAGAAGTGAGCTCCTATTCATTGACAAAGTAGCCGATTGTAGTAGGTTTTAAATTTGTTTATTTATAACACAATATCGTATACAGCTCAACAACCAGCGATTGTACCATTTTTACTTTGAAATATTTAACATACATTTCAGTCGCAGTTACTCTAGATATTATAACAAACCTCTGAATTGGGTCTAAATAATTGATTGACTCATACATACTAGCTATTATGCCATCTATTCAACAAGTGATGAATCTTCTCACCTCTTTCAGTATCAGGAGCTCCGTAGACTTCAATCCTTCAATGTTTGGGTCGAAAAGACTGGCTAGTCCCATCTTTGGTAGAGGAGATCTTTCCAGAATGTCAGAGACTCGAGTGAAAGTAAAGCCATTCCTTGCCTCAGATGTGTCATTGTTAGGATTGTAGATGATGGCGAATTTAATGGCCGAGTTCACAGGAACTGAGAATTCCTTGTTGGATTCTGGATCTTGAATCCTCACCAGATCTCTTCTTTTTACAAAATGAACAATACATTTATCGGAAGTGGAGAGAGAATACCTCTCATCCATTCCATAGACTCCTTTGGAGACCACCAGTTCTAGTGGGAGATGGTCGTTGTACTGATTTATAAGATCCATCACTTCCACTTCTCCATATGATCGATCAATCATGTAATCTACTTCTGTTTCTTTCTGAAGGACAGACATGCGTTCAGAATGGGACTCAGAGCTTCTTCGTAGACGGCTCTGACGCACAGCTGCCATTTTTTCCCGGTGTCTCTCTTTTGCCCTCTTGAGCCTTTCTTCTTCTTCTGAGAGTTTCGCAGGTGGTTTAGGCCCTACCTGTAGTTAATACAGTTACATTGCCAGAACAGTAGCAGATAATTATTTTGCAGTGATAACTATTATAACTGCTAATAATAATAATAATAATAATAATAACAATGATAATAATAATAATAATAATAATAATAATAATAATAATAATAATAATAATTTACTGACCATATAAACCAAGAAAACTGCTGTTAGTAGCACAGAATATAACATTTGAGTTATATTAGCTATTGCTACTGATGTTTACATGCCAGTTAGTGTCAGGAAATAACATAATTATAATCATTGTGTTTTATTTCTATTCTCTACCACTCTGCTGTCGTCCTATCATAGACAGTATTAAGAGCGGGCTACTAGCTGAGAGTAACAACAGTATCCAAGAGATACTACTACTAGAATGTTGTGACATTGTGATAGCCCTACAAATCTGACATTTGGGACATAAAAATGGTAAACAGCCGTACAGTCAAAACAGCCGTACAGCCAAAACAGCTCATCAGTTGTGCAATATTACCTAATACAAATGCCTGTACACATTGCCTAACTTCTCCTTGTTTTGATATATAAGTTCTAGTGTGACTCATAAATTAAAAATGTTTGTAGCTAGAATTAATTGTATGTTGTTCTTCTTTATATTTTTGTTTTTGTTTGCTCTATTTTATTCTTTGGGAGAATTAAATTTAGTAACCAAAAAAAAGAAGAAAATATTTAAATTAGTTAACAACAGGATTGATACCCATGGGGAGCTAATGCAGCATTAACAACAACAGAAATTAAGCTTTAGCCTTACTACATTCTGAACAGTGCTTAACAAACACCCCTACATCCATCTTACCGTGGGTGGACCGTCTAGTATCAGAATTTGAGAAGATTTCGAGGGTAAAGTTGAAGTTGTGGGGCTGGTGATCACCACAGGGGAGCCCTTCTTCACACTGAAGCTTGAAGACTTCGTTACAGGTTTGTGCTCTTTATCCTTCGATTTAGACTTCCCAAAAAACTTCTTTTTCCTCTTAGTGACTGCTTCTTCCTTCTTTGTCCCATGTTTCCTCTCCAGGGTGTCAGTATTGGCCATTCCTGTCCAGTTGCGGCCAACATTACAGAGGGACACTGTCTGTCTAGTCATGGACACTGAGGGACCATCTGGCCTCACTTGAGGGGTCATGAACTCATACTCATCACTATCAGAACCACGCCGTTCAGCCATAGCTAATAACACCAGCTGCAACCCTGGGGGAATTGATAAAGCTGACCCACCAGCTTTGATAGAGACTGCTGATTCCTAGACTGAAGGTCACAATTTGGTTATGTAAGTATTGAAACTATTGAGGCTTGTTATTGCTTGCCTAAACTAATGCACTTCCCCGGCTTGAAGTTTGTTGCAGTTCTTGGGAAGCACTGTGTTTTCATAACTTAACAAAAACACACAACATTGGTGGATTAGGGGTACATATTTTATATGTGAGGATGACAGCTGACACGCCTCTGGATGGATGGAAACAAATCAAAATTTCTGTTGGCTATCATCAGAGTATCATATAGCTACTTGTTCATATTGGTTTCAGGGACCCAATACTAAAAATATGCTAATTGTCTCTCAACTTTGTTCCATAGTATTAAATGTCCGGTGATAAGATGATCTGACATATTTCTTTTATAAAAATAAAAATGGCATGACAAGCAGCACTTAGAAAAGCCAATGCTTTGCCTTTTCTGGGGGGGGGGGGAGGGGAGGGGATGTAATTTTCTATCATCCACATAGCTAGCTATCTAGGAAATGCCAAATTAATACCACCTTACCAACAGAGGACAGACATGTAGCTCTATCCTCTATCAGAAAGGTTGAGAAAAATTAAATTTCCTCCTAGATATGTGAGCATAAAGTTCCACTGTTTCCCTGCAGGTAGCAAGTGATGTGTTTTTACACACTCAGCCTCGTCAGGCCATCTATAGATCCAGCCACACTCTGTGCCAGTAGCCCCTGCCTCTCTGGGAAACTATCCCAGCTATTTATACTGAACTTAGCTACAAACTTTAAAAAAAAAGAAAGTCGTATATATATTATATATAATATATTGTTTTGTGAGTGTAGAGTATAAGGGAAAGAGATTAAAAAACTGTACATTTGATATAATTCTATTACCATAAAAAAAATCTTGCATAATGGCATAATGTCTGTTATACTGTCAGTATCATTATACGTAATTATAAACATTAAACTACAATAGCTACTGCTTTACATAATAATTGAAGCAATATAATTGTCTATTATATACTGTCTATTCCCTTTTCTCTCACAAAGGAATAGATACAACTATATACTATATTATAAACTCTGTCCATTAGTATAAAAACAAAGCAACTTCAGCTAATAATCATAATAATACCGACTGTTACTCACTATTCACTTTTTCCTAGCAAAAGAATAACATCACTATATATAATTATATATATATCCTGCATTTCTATAAACTCTGCTTTGTTATTATAAAGAAAGATATACTTAAATAGTCTAAATTAACATATATAATCATACTGGCTATAACTAACTACATTAACTACTGTATTCTCTTTACTCAAACACCAGAATAAAAACCACCATCATATTATAGATAACCTGTATTTTTACTAACTCTGCCCCTTATAAAGAAAAGCTCTAAGTAGCTTACCGTATAATTTAGATGCTCAACTTACAATAGATCAGATAAATGATCATTTCTGGCTCACTCTTTCCAAGTAGCTAGCTACTAACATGAATCTTGCTCTGATACATGAAGTGTGAGTAATGTCTGTGCCTTATAAGGCAGCCAGTGCAGCTGCATGAGGTATCTTGCCTCACATTCCTGTTTGGTGTGAAATTTAGTAAAACTTCTACTAATTACTAAATATGGTATGCTAACATTGAAAAGGTTCAGAGACCCACCCAGCCTATCTCAGCAACCACCCAGCCTATCTCAGCAACCAACCCAGCCTATCTCAGCAACCACCCAGCCTATCTCAGCATATATTTATTGAAATGGTTGAGGATAAACAATTGCATAATACTTTGTCATAGCTACTACTGCAAAATTTTAGCCTAGGCACATTCTGCTCTTTTTCTTCCTAGTTTGCAATTTTTTTTTGTTCAATAACATTTAGCTACCTATAGCTATTGCTATTCTTATAACTATTTACTCAAACAACTTTATTAACTTAGAAATAAAACCATTTTGTATAACTGAAACATTAGCTATAATATTATAGCTAATATTAATATTAATTTTCCTGAAGATGAGCAACAAGTAGCAGAATTTTGGGGTGAGAATTCTTGTACAGACAAGTCATAAGAAGATTATTAGAAAAGAGGAAAAAATCTATCGGATTTGTCTCTGATGTTGCTGGCTCCCATGCTGGTACTAACTTCTCTAAATCTATCCATTTGGCTATGTAGATGGAGTTGCTGTTTATTTTTTGTTTTATTTGTTTGTTTGTTGTTGTTGTTTTCATCCCACTTTGCTCCTCAGAATTGCTTCACTCTCTTGGGTACCCAATTTGCTCAAGACTGAAACATGACAAAAGTATTGAAGGGAGACACAAAAAATGGAAAAAAATCATGTGCACGTTTTAAACAGATAAAAAACAACAACACCTTGTGCACATTATTCAAAGCATTTCTATTGATAAGAAGGCAGAGGAGCAATTTAAATTGCCTAACTCATTTACTATAGCTATCTTCTTCTTTCCTTAATGAAAGCATTGAACCCCAAAATGTTCTCGGCAACTTCACCACATCACAATGTTTAATGAGTGCACAGCTAGCTATATCAACCTCACCACTATATTAATTGCATACGTTTCATTTGCGATAGAAAGCAAAAGTTTCCCAATGGCCAGTTACTGCTTATGTGATAAGAAATAAACCAAGTTATGAACTAGCTAGTGTTTTGAAAAGATCTGCGTGTCCAAAACTATAACCAAAATAATAATAAGTTATTCCCCAATGACAATTTCACTGTCTAGCTACACACCTAAATACAGTAATCTAATTACAAAATTCTTTTGTCCCTCCCCCCAACAGTATCCTGCAGGGGATAGGTAAAATTCCAAACACTCCTTTTTTCCCCAATCTTGTTACTATGAGATTTCATGCAGAGATAGAAGATATGAACTGTTCACTTTATTCTTTCCTCAGCTGACAGCTAGCCAGCCAGAAATAATTGAACCATCTTCCACAACATGCCACAGTAAAGTTAGATAGATAGTCTCTAAGATTCTCACTCTATTGGAAGAATAGGGATCTAATGTGTGCATATTATTATGAACACACTAGTTTATAACTAACACCAAACATCTTTATTTCCATGCCATATTGACACTATAGCTAATTATTGGACTATTTTTTCATTATCAGCCTGGTAGCTACAGCTATCAGCTAAGTTAACAGTTTGGCTAGCACAGAGTGACTGAATGCAGCTGGTGTGGTGGGTGGCACTATATGTAGCTACTATACAACTTTAATACACCTCACGGCATTCTATGTATAGATATAATTTGGCTGCTGATCAATGTAAACCAGCAATATCCTGAGGTAAGCCAGCAATAAGGTAAGCCAGCAAAATCCTGAAGTAAGCCAGCAATATCCTGAGGTAATTAGCCAGCAATATCTTGAAGTAAGCCAGCAATATCCTGAGGTAAGCCAGCAATATCCTGAGGTAACCAGCAATATCCTGAGGTAACCAGCAATATCTTGAGGTTAGGCAGCAATATCCTGAGGTAAGCCAGCAATATCCTGAGGTAACCAGCAATATCCTGAGGTTAGGCAGCAATATCCCGAAGTCAGCAAAACCAGGGAGTACACACTTTGAGATTTGATGAATTGACAATTATGATCTGGATTAGTAGCTAGGAGCAAGTGCTGGTCTATCCAAGAATGGCAATAGTCAGTAAGAGATGAAATAGCTACTGCATAAATAATAATGAGGATGACTTCACTCAATAATTTAATTTAATTTTTGTGATTTTAATTTCAACAACGTAAGTTAAAATAGACAATAAAAAATGGCAGCTGCTTTAGTTCTTGCATGAGTGCTTTTGACAGAAGTTACGTCATGACCGAACTTCATTGGTAAGGGGTTGGTTCTCGTCAACAACGTTATATATTTGTACATTTTTCTGAAATAGAAAAATCACAATATATAATATAAATTTGTACATAACATGTATAATGAAAGTGAAATATATCTAAACCTGCTGTAATTATGGAGATGTAAATGATAACTAAATAATGACTTTCAATTTCATACAATTCCATTTTACTACTCAAATGTAATATTCTATCACTGAAGAGGACTTGTTGGAGTCTAATCATCTGAGAGTTATACACTGGTATACACTGTACTACATTTGTTAAGTTGAAATTCTAAATTTCTTAACAAGGAATGACTCGTCCCTATGTCTCTGCTATGTGGTAGTAGCAAACTTAGTTTCTAGAAAGACTAATTTCAACCCCCAAAAGCTCACTCAAGCTATCTAGCTTTGCACTCACTTATAATATTATCTCACATATTCCATTAATGTTCACATATTTGTACCAAATGATGTATTGTAAATGAATGATGTGAGCTAATGGATACATGTATGAACTCACTCTCTTCCTGCACTTGACTTGGATAACACAGCAGATAAAGATGCACATACAGCAGCCCAGAATAAATGCAATCACAGACCTTGAACCACACAACAAATCCTGACTTAAAAATGGCATTTTAGATGAGAACTTAACTCCAGATGTTACTTATCTTGCCAATAAGACTTTACCTACTAGTGGTGTGCTTGAGCACAAATGGCAAGCAAGCCTAAAACTACACAATTGTTATATGATTGATTTTAACTTCTAACACTCAAAGCTACTAAAAATAAGGTCGAGTTTTTTAATTACATTTATACGGTAAAGGTATTTCAATGCCATAGTAACCACTCGCTGCAACTGTTTGAATTGAAAAAATAATAATAATATATATATAATAATAATACACATTATTTAAACGTTATCTTTGTGATATGCTTGAGCTAAGTAGTAGCTAAAACGCACAATACTTGCACACAACTGGACATACCTACACAAGACTTACCTCCGTGGTTCTAGTGGACAATGAGTTTTCAAGTAAATACTGTTGCGTACAGCTATAACTATGACAAAGAGCGCATTGACTCACCGCCGCCACAAACTCGAATAGAAATAGAATTCCGGTATGTTTTCAAGTTTTAACAGCACCCGCAAAAGAATTCAAAACGAAAAACAATTCAATTTCTAGGGTGATACGGGTAATGATCGCTAAACCTGAGGATTCTGTTTAGTGAAGTTTGGGACGGGGTCGACCACTGAACTAACACAAAAATATGAGAAAGTCAAAGTACAAATGACATACGTACATCCCCACGTATAATATAAACAAACATCCCCAACTTTCAATTGAGTTACCCCTGATAGTGTCTCACTCGCCAATAACTCTAAGTTAAGGATACAGTATATCTCAGTGAACTCACAGAAAGATGACAAGAAAGAAATGGACGCCACTGAGGGTATGGGAGCATCTTGCCTTCAGTTGATCAGAGTGAACATCGATTCTAAATATCTACATAAACCACACAAAGATTGAAAGTTACTCTCTGTAACACAATCTCGTGTACTACATACTTACCCGTACCTTAACTACATAGAGTAGGGCTCCAGCCCCTATACTAAGACAGAAGGGGGCTAAGTTTCCTCACTTTTAGACTAACTCTATATTGACTGGTACTAAATTTAAAACAAATATTTGACCTTACTAGGTACACACAGTCTGACTTGAATTAAAGGCATATTTAATGCTCATTTTCAAATACATACTGTAGCACAATTCATTTTGTTAGCAGTTAAAGTGGCACTAGCCAGACACATTGCAGTGAAATAAATAATTACCCAGCTATGCTGTACAAAATTTCTGTCGCAGTTATGGGACAAAGTAGATGGGCTTAATGCAGGCCAGCAGCCAGAAGTTTCGGATTTCGAAAGTACACAAGAAAGCCACACCTACTTTTGTTTCCTCTGTTTATTCTTAAAAACAAACAAACAAACTGTGCCCAAGCTAATAACTTATAATTTGTCTTATGTTGTCTGTCTTTACTAATCAACTCATTGAACGTTGTTGATAGCAATGAACAGTCAACTGCTAGCGCTATATCGTTCTCGGCTAGCCAAGCTTCCAACCACTACGATGAGTTCTACACTAACAGCACATTATTAATAAACTATTCGTCTAAACAAGTGCTTTATGGCACACTAAACAAACACATGAACATGGCTATATGGCTTTACTCATGCCATCATGAGAGTGAGGTTTTGTAGCCAAGAGCTCAATACCTGGCAGTTTGGAATCAGACTAGGCCATCCACATACAATCCAGGGTACACATATAGATAAATTTGCTGCCATTGCAGTTTTGGACACCAT
>WLWI01001296.1_pt1 | contig 21826 bp, 9 predicted proteins | sample 6701501 | NCBI WGS metagenome assembly WLWI01 (sample SAMN12718690, study PRJNA515312) | sponge metagenome | isolation source: marine sponge | host: Mycale hentscheli | place: New Zealand: South Island, Marlborough, Capsize Point | collected 2014-11-01 | reverse complement strand
AGGACAGAAAGTGAGTAAGATATTACTACTCATTTCAAAACAGTAGAAAATAGATAATGAAAGGCAACTGAATTTTAATATCAGCGAAGAAAAGGTTTGTCAATTTTGAGTAGGTATGCATTATTCTCTTATTATACCAGCACATTTTCGTAGGCTTTTATTACATAATGGTAATTATGTACTATACTGACACATTTATCCTCTTGACAATTTCATAATATCTATTGAATACACACTCCTCAGTATTAGTACGAAAAGTCGCATTATGCACACAGAGTAACAAATAATCTGTTAATGTACAGTAGGAGACAAAAAAAGCTTTGAATTTCGTTTCGTAGTATGGACGTAAAACGGTAGCTTTTTTACCGTAATTTTTGTTGCATTCCATACCGTTTTGACTAAACGGCCGACACCATTTACTAAAACGGTAAAAAACTATGAAGCATTTCTGTCGATTCAGATATTTTCTAGCTAGAAACTCTTCTATAGCTATATTGACCACTAAATGCTACGGGGATAGTGCAAAAAAGCTCGTACAAAATTTTAACTTGCTTCAATAAAGCTGCATACTGAAGTTCCGATGGGCACAGAACTATAACGAGGTCCGCACTTTGTAGATCTTCTGTTAGCTACTGATGAACCTCCAGTTGTGAAAATTCTAAGCCCGGGAAGGCCTAACATTGAGAAAACGTCAATACCGTACGGTGGTTGAACTAACAATTCTCCACGAGACAACTTTGAATAGGACGGTTTCATTTTTTTTAACCCGAAAAGCTCCGCCTCTGGAGCCTGTAAACAAAAGATCGGAACGTTTTATTTAAAGTGGTAACGAGGTCGAACGGAACGGCCGTTTTTAAACAAATGGCATACCGTTTTTTTCCCCGTTTTGTAATCGTGCGACGGCCGTTCTACGGAACGGAATTAGAAACTTTTTTGTCTTCTACTGTATAATGCTGGCAAGATTATACATACCTTTACACTGAAAATAGTTACTATTAGTTAAAGCGATCTAAATATAGGGCAATGAAAAGGTTCTAAATTCCACCAATATTACATATCCATCATAGGGAAACTATGAAGCTATTGAGTAAAAAGTTGATTAAAAACTTGTTTTGCTAATTCAGAACGTGTAAAGTCTGATTTGTTAGTATAACTATAACACATTGCAGCTCCTTTAGTAGAGATAATTGTTCATGATAAAGTTACCGAGACAAATAAAAAGAAAAAAACAATAAAACAAAACAAAACAAAACAATGATATTGAGCCATTTATAACGATTGTACTTAAGTTTTTTTTCTATGGGTGATGTCTTTCATATTTAAAAAGTGCACTGATTTCATTACAATAATATTAAATAATGATTTAAGGTCAACAACAATGGCAGGGCAACTCATGTAAAGTGAAACAAGGGTGTTGAAATCTGAAAATTTAATCCAAAACTATAGGTTTGAAGTTAAAATTCCTCCGAAAAATTTCCGATGAGTTCATGGTTGCCAAGTGACAGCCACATTAGCATGAAAACTTTCTACCACTATTTCTACATAATTATTGATTTATATCATAAAAATAATTATGGTTTGTAATTGACAAAGTGTATAATTCAATTGTATGTAAAGTTTTTTTTAACTGTGTATAAAAAGTCAAACTAATGTTTGCAAATACTTGCTAAGGTATTATCTAAATTATTTGAAATTAAATGACATAACATCTGTCACTGTCACAGATAAAAGTCTTGCTTGAATAGTCTTGAAGCAACAGTGTTTGGTAATAGAAAATATCAATTAGTTCACTTACAGATGCAATAATACATTAATAGAGCATTCTACCATAAATTGGAAGCGTAAAATTATGTATAATAATAGATGTCCACACTTAAGCGTATGTCAATCATGTATATCTGTCACATTCCAATCAAGTATTGTTCTAGTTTCTCAATATGGTAAATTAGAAAAACAGCTTTATGCGTAAAAACAACAACAACAACCAAAAAGAAAGCACACATTTTTACCAAATCATAGACTGTTTAACATTTACATGGCATTGAAGTAACTCAAAGTGATTGTGATGTTTCGTGAGCTCTATACTATACTTGTGCTACAAAGGCAAACGTCGACTCTGTCTTACTTTTTGTATCTGAGCTCTAATAGTCACTGGAAATGATATCTGGAGCTGCTACCTCTTATAAAAACATAGCCACTCGTGAAGATGCCCTACATAACTCATACATGCTACTGTTAAACTCTTTGCCATCTATCCGCTTGGAATGCCCGAAATCATTGTCAAACAAAAAATCATGCAACTCTGTCCACATTGAACTCAGAAGCCATACCTGCCGAATCAGCATACTGAATTTTCAACACCACAGTTTTCTGTTATCTTTTAAATGGGCTTCATCATTATATATATGTAGTAATGCAAAACTTTAGCTTTAATTTAATGCTTGAATAAAGTCGCTATGTCAAGCGGTTCAATATTTATGACTGACCAAGGGTAGTCTGACTGTTATATGGCGGTTACACCATGTAGAGTTAATGTTGAAGGGAAAATGAACCACAGTGAAAAAACTAAATAAAAACAAAACAAAAAACAACCACAACAAAAAACAAACAAACAAAAACAAAAAAACAACATAAAAATAGGAACACATCAATAGCCAATTGCTAACGTAGCAATACTTTAAATGTAATATTTATTACTTCATATATATTAATAGGTACCTTGTTTAAGGAATCAACAAAGCCTGCATTGGTCCAAAAGCAGTCATGAACAGCCACAAATGGCACACCATTTCTACATGGATATAAAATGAATAAATTAAATGTTTAAAAAAAAATACTGGTAAACATTGCAAACTCTTTTACTCATCTAACTTCATACTAACATCATACACCCAAGAGCTGTCATCATCATATGACAAGAATCAATAGAATGAACGTAGTTTGGAGGAAATGCTGCAGCCTGTTTTTTTACATTCGGTGCACCCAAGTCCATGTGATAACAAAGTAATCCCTGAATTAGTGTAGGCACCTAAAAAGGTATAGTTGAAAGTGATGGACATTTTATACTGTAAAGTTGATCCAAATTTATATTATAAAAATTTTGAAAAAATTAAAACTTTGTGATACAAAGCAAACAACAACAGAATATTTGTGGCACAAAATATAACATATGATGCATAGTTTTGATGCTTAGGTTCATAGAATTACACATCAAAGAAAAAATACCTTTTTCAAATTGCGATGCTTTTTATATGGCTGAATTACTGGTAATCCGAGAGGTGTAATCCATTGCACATTGTGTCCAGCACGAGCAATTAATACAGCACACTGAGATAACCAATTCTATATAAAAATAAATTTATCTACATACAACTGATTAAAACAAAGAATTATTAGTGTGATCATGTTTGAAATCTTAAACAATTAACGATATTTATCCACTTTCAACATTAGGTAATGTAATGATTTCTAATATTTTCAAATATATTAATACAAGTCTTTGCTGTTAAATAATACTTAACTATGAATTGAAGTATCACTATTCATGAACAATTTTGTGCCTACTCTCTATTATGGAACACTATAAACTGCCATTTGTATAATGGTAATACATTCTAGGACAATAGTAACTTCTAAATATTATATTTTAAAGTTTTTTAATGCAATTTCAACATTAGGTGATGAAATAATCCTAATATTTGGCAAGCGAGCGAGACACTATCAGGAATAACACAATTGAAAATTGTTCATATACGCATGTCATTCTGTACTTTGACCCTTGCATTTTTGTGCTTGCTTCGTAGTCTATCTTGTTCATACCTTCATTAAACAGAATATTTTGGTTAAGTGATCCCATATCAACCAGGACCCCTTTGAATTAGGTCATTTCTGAATGTTACAGGATGCACTAGGTCTTACAAACTTACTCTTAGGCTTTAAACTGTGCAGTAATTCTTTAGAACTGTTTTTTTTTAAAGTCCCAAATGTTATGGCCAATAATTACCATGGTATTTAAACCAATTACCAGACAATAAAAAAACCAGCCATTTTTTGTAGCTGCATGTACTTGGTGTTTAAATTACTGGTAATTTGGATAATCAGAATGACATACATTAAAGACTACAGAAGATGCCAGCTCAGGGAAATGAGGTAAGAAAGTAGTTTTGTATTTGGGAAGTATTATGGTCATAACAGCTATGTATTTATTTTAGAAATGGTTCTGTTGGAAACCTAGAAGTGTTTTAAGTCATTTGAAATTATATTTATGCTCAGGCTTGCTCACACTGTGCTCGAGTACATCAATAGTTTTAAATACATTAATACAAATGTTTGCTGTTAAATATACTTCACTATGAATATAAATAGGAATTGTTTTGGCATATTTTCTATTTCAAGACTAAGTTAATGGACTAATCACGTCTGATTTGATTTTAAATCACGTTTCGATGAGATCACACAAAGGAGATGGAACATCTAAAATCAGTTTTCAAGAAGAATGGACATCCATGTGCCAATGTTAACAGAGCTTTCCATCATCAGAATAGGAACAAGAAAAGAAGCAAAGAACAACAAACTCACGGAACAGAAGTGACAACAACTATTCCCTATGTTAAGGAGTTAGCGAAAGAATAAAAAGGATTTGTGCAAAACATGACATCAAGATGATCTTCTGTTCTGGGAGGACTCTCACATTTTTATTTCGCATGTGAAACCACGACCAGATCTCTTCAATCATCTTGGAGTTATCATCACATTTCCTGTCTAGATTGTGACCGTTCCAATAGGAGAGACAGGCAGGACGCTACAAGTTAGACTATCTGAACATCAGAGATGCTGTAAGAATTTTGAAACTCAGAAATTAGCAGTTGCACAACACCGCCTGGGGGAACACCAGCACTGTCATAGAAAAAGAAAGCATCAGGCTCAAACGAAGAATTATGGAGGCAATGCACATCAGCACATCAGAAGAATTCTTAATTTCAACCAAGACCAGGGAAAAAACAACAACTTAATATTAGTCCCTTACAGCCAGGAAAAGTGACCCAACAAAAATGCAACAAATAGCTTAAAAATTGTGCACACTATACTAGATTCAGCAAGAAAGTATACAGGACGTTCATGTGCACTGAAAATAAAAGGCTGGTGTGATGTTTTTTTTTTAGTTTGCTCATTCTATAGAATTACAATTTAGGAGCTGGCACACTAAAACAAGTTAATATTATATAAAACAAATATATACAAGTTTGCATAGAATACTCTTAACACAATGACATGAAAAGGAAATGAATTATACTATGTTATTGATATCATGAATGTTACTGAGCATTTCAAAGTTACAACTTCTATCAAACTAGGAACATTATTTAGCCGCCTAATAATGATCAGTTAACAACGGAAACAAATTAAATAAAGTGACATTTATTACAGATAAGGTAAATTAGTTTCTAAGATCAGTATACTACATTATATGTTATCAGACATTTACAACTGCCATGCATAACAACCTGAATATTTCTGGTTTCCTGAAATCTTGATTCCAAAACCTCAAACACCAGCTTCGCCAGATATTTAGAACATTTATAAGAAGTAGTTCGATCAAAATCGGATTTGAGTTTATTCTAAATGTTAATAGAAAATATAACAAAATTGTAAAATTGTGTCCAGCAATTATGACATAAAATAATATATATAGAGAATAATTAAACTTTTTTACATGCATTACTCAATTACAAACACAAATTCAGCTGTCAAAACTATAATAAATACTATTCCGTGACTCAGAATTACTAAATAAGTTAAACAGCATCACTCAAATTCAAATGTCTAGTTTTGATATCATAACCAGCACAGAAACCAATGTTTAAATACACTATTGCTCAAGCATGGACTGCCACTGATCTTAAATGTGTTTAATACAGACTCCATTTATACTTATAAATATGTCTCAACTACTAAGTAATATACGTACACCCAGTAATACAATAATTATCTTGATACTTAACCCTCAGCAGGCATGCGCGTGAGGGTTACAGTAGTCTCTTTGTCATTTATATTCACTCTGTCAACAGTGGATCTCCAAGACAACGGACTTTCGTGCTTTGAGATGAGAGGAACTTGAACTACATGATTTAAAGCCCCCTTGATTTGCCACTTTTTGAATTTCGGCTTAGTTTTTGAGAAAGTGAGAGAAAAGGCTAAAGTTGTCCACACTAAGCCATAGCTAAATAATTAAACAGCTAGCAAGATATGTTAATTCATAAATAGAACAAAACCATTAATGCTACAAGCTGAACATTTAAGAATTTTTGTATTCAACAGTAGTGACTTCATTTGCAAATTATAGCATTTTAAACAAATGAAATAACTCTGAGGGTTAGCACTCTTAGTGCTCTGATTGTTTAGTATTACAAAATGAAAAGAAAAACAACAACAATTAAGAATAATAATAGAAGATAAAAGTGTAACAGTACTAATGGAGGAAAAAATCATCAAATTTTAGTGAAAATATTAAAAAAGGAAATAATTAAACAAGAAATGGCAAAAAATTAAATAAAACCTATGAAGTGAGGTGAAACATATAAGTGATTACAAATCCCCATCATATACCTGAATCTGAAGACGAGCTCCAATCATGGTTACTCCATATACAGTAGTCATAACAGTTTGCTTAACTACCTACATCAATATAGCCTCATCACCCCAATTCATAGAACATATTTTACTGTAATTATTGAAAATCAGCAGGGAAAATTAAGCATACCTAGAAAAAAATATGCAACTGGAAAGTAACTAAGCAAGTTACTCAATAATGAACATAAAACATGATAACTCATCTTCAAAGACACATTAATTGTTTACTATTTAAATATTTGACATGCAAGTAAAAAACAAAACAAAAAACAACAAACAAACAAAAACAGCAAAACCAAACAAAACAAAATAAAACAAGCTAACAAAACATGAAAAACTTGAAAGACATTAAGTATATACAGTAAATATGGTATTATTTAGCTACTGTTGGTGTAATTAATAGTTGACTGTGAAATTCACTATCATGTCTGTATTTAATATAATTAAACAAACAACTACCTTTCTTGTTACACGATTCTCTAATTGTTGAGCTATTTCGCTTCCCAATTCTGCATCCAAACGTCTCTTCTTCTCAACCTATTATGTACATGTATAGTATTACTATCAATTCTATGACATTTATGATCAGAATGGACATAATGAAACCACATATAATTTTTCACTATAGTGATAAAACTATGTCATAGAATTAAATAAATTAGATAATTAGGTTAAACTGCTCACATATCATTAGTTTCTCTTTCATGTATGCTTTGGTATTTTTTTCCATTGATACTGAAACACAAAACTTCATCAACTGGTCAATTCTTTGAAGATGAGCCTCGAACTTTTCAAGCATAATAACTTCTGAGTAGCTCAGTGAAATAAATTGCTAGGGTTTTATACTTAGTAGCCATTTCATAAAAGCAAACAGCAAATAGCTGTCTCCATTTGTAATATACATATGTGACCCTCCGGCTACAGGAAAACCAGGCACAACGCGGCACCCTTCGAAATTTTTTTTTTGCACTTACAGAGTTGTCGGCGTCCAGATATTGAGCTCTCCAAGTTTTATCGTCGCAGCTTAAGTCATTCCCGCTATAATAGACCTAACCGTTCCTTTCGGTCGGCTTGAAACAATACATTTTTAAGAAATCGATCGATCTTTTCTCGATATTTACGCACGCCGCGTTGTGCCCGGTTTTCCCGCAGACAGTCACATATATGTACACATATATATGTAGATCACAATGTGGTTTCTGCTACCTGGCTACATGTACTGCAAGGGTCCACCCCATAACTCAAACTGAACAGGTAAAGCATTATCCCTCTGCGATTGAGGAATTAGAAATGACAACTAATTGTAGCTAAAAGCAGGTGAAATAGGTGGGGAACGAACATAGAAGCCAATACCTTCACAAAGCCCAAATCTATGAATAAAAAAATAGAGAGCATGACTAAGGGAGAAGGGAATCCCTGACTCAAGAAGAAAGAGCTGAATAAAGAAGTGGCAGGGTAAGTGTTAGTATTTATTTTAATTTCCTAGTTTAAAACTAAAATTTTAATGAACCCAATAGCTAACATTTTAATAAATATATTTGATCAGCAGTTTAAGGTTATTGTGAATTATAAACTAGCTTTTGAACTCTGATAAACTGAAAGTCCAGATATACATGTACATATTTATCTTTAAAATATAACACTGTACAAGTGTAAATTTAAAAGAGCAAACTAATATTGATATAATCAATTGAAGTTAGCTTACCAATTTTGCCACTTCCAAATATGTATCACTTGGCTTTTCAGAGTTCATTAAATTTACCTAGTAACATGGTAGTAACTTGTTAACCATTTCAAGACAACAATAACACTTTACCATCTTTCCACCAACATAATCTCTACCAAGAGCAGCATAATGTTGTAGACCATTACAAGATCCATCCTGTATCAATAACATATATGTATTAATCGACTCCAGAAATACATTAGCTATAATCCAGGATATTACTGTTTTATTTTCTGTAACCAGACCCTTTTTTTATCAGTCCAGGAATAATATATATGTATATATATATATATATATATATTATGTTGTAATAATTGGTGAGTGAGAAAAGCGAGGGAGATACTATAAGGGGGTGTCAAATTGGGGATGTATAGTACATGTCATTTTTGTACTTTGACCATGTTTTTGTGTTAGCTTGTTGGCCGACTGTGCCACAAACTTCACTAATCAGAATCATCTAATTTACCCGTACCATCCAAGGAAATGGAACAGCTTACCGTTTTGAATCCTTTTGTGAGTGCAGTTAAAACATACAAATTTATTAAAGTTCATTTTCTAACCAAATCTGTAGCTGCATTAAAGTTAATGTGGCATATGTAGTTATATGACCATCAAACAACAGTGTTGTTCTTAATTGAAAATATATTGTCCAATACTCTAACCACGAAGGCAAGTCTTGTGTTGGTATGTCCAGTGAACAAGTGTGTGTGTAAAAGTGTTGTGCATTTATAGCTACCGCTTAGCTAAAGAATAGCACTAAGTAAACAATAAACTAGCAAATAAATACAATACCTGCCTTTACACAGCTTTTTTTCGGCTACTACAGCAGTAAATATCTAAATATAGGGGTAGGTTTAAACCTGTGCAGTAATTCCTTAATGTTTAGTGTGGTTTATTTGTTTTGTGTTTTTCTAAGTAAAACAGTTGCAATGAGTGGTTACATGGCATTAAAACCCTTCTGCCGTACCCTATTATATATGTAATTTACAAACTCTAAGTACATGAAGTGTTAGAAGTTACTCTAGTTTGTGCAACCAAACCAGGGAAGCCGATTGCTTGCCATTCATGGTGAAGCACACCACTAGTAGTCCTAGTTGCATACACACATGCACACACACATATTGGGTTTTGTAGAAGGGCCCAGACAATAACGCAAGGGACACTAAAATAATGGTAAAAAGCCCCCTATTCTCAGGAGAACCTATTTTTACATGACACCAGCTGGGTAACTTGTGCTGCCACCAACTAATTGGGAAAAGTGTCATCACATTCAGTTCAGGTGAATAAGAAAATGAATATAGTAGCTAAAAGCAGATTAAATACGACTGGGAGAGTTGATACAGAATTCAAAAGGGAATGCAATAGTTTCACAAAGCCAAACTTTACAATCTTGGATCGAATAACAGAGAGATATTGAGAAGTAGGAAGAGATCGACAAAGCATGAGAAGGAAATCCATGACTCCAGAAAAAACAACAACAACTAGAGTGAGGAAAGGGCTCAGGAAAAAAGAGCATAATATCGCCCATTAAACGCTACGGGAATAGTGTAAAAAAAAAAGCTCGTATAAAAATTTAACTCACTTCAATAAAGCTGCTGACCAAAATTTTGACGGGCACACAGCTATAACGAGGACCACACTTTGTAGGACTTCTGTTAGCTACTGATGGACTTTCAGTAGTAAAAATTGTAATCCCGAGAAGGCCCTAACATTGAGAAAACGTCAATACTGTGCTGTAGACGACCTAGCAATTATCTGCGAGACGACTTAGAATAGGACGGCTTTAAATTTTTTTTAACTTGAAAAGCTCCACAACAGGAGCCTGTAAACAATAATTCAGAATGTTTTATAGGATAAACGATTTTTTATGTCTTTAAACGAGGCATGCAGTGAATGAGAAAGATTCAAATGGGTAAGCGGTTGAACGGAACGGCCGTTTATTACCAAACAGTGTACCGTTTCCTCCTCATTTCTAATCATGCAATGGCCGTTATACGAAATGGAATTCGGAACTTTATTTTGTCTCCTACTGTATTAGCAATAATATTTTATATAATGGTAAACTATTCTTATGGCTGATTAAATCACAAAATATCATTACAACATGGAAATACTCTATTTCTGCATGAATAACGATTTAAATCAACAAAAACAAAAAAACAAAAACCAACAAACCTGATGAATAGGAAGATGTGAAACATATGTTTTTGGGTCACCTGAATCCACAGCACTTGTATATTCAAAGCAACATGCCAACACTTGAAATGGGTCACTGCCTTTCATCCACCATTTACTTCCCTGCATGTATAAATTCATAAGAAACACTATAAAAACATACTATTTAGATAATTTCTGACTGACAGGTGGCGTAGCACTGATGGGGACATAAACATTGAATGAGTTTTCTTTTTACAACTGTTTGCTTAAAAAAAAACATGAAATACGCTGATGTATTATAAGTCCATATATTTTATGGTATTTATATAAAGTACTTTCGCCCCCAACCTTATTTCTTCATTCTCTCAGTACTTCTTCAGATGTAAATAATTATTACTCAACAGGTTTTTAGTATATCTGAATTTCTTTCTGCACTTAAAAATTATTTTCTTTACACCTTTACATGTACATGCACAAAATGCTTAGTCACTGTCAGTACGAGTGACAAAGAAACTGCAAAGCTAATAAGGAAGACACAGAGAATGAGAAAGATGAGAAAGCGTCTCAGGCAATAGTCACGACAACTGAAATACTGAGTGTAGGATTTTTATTGATAGTAGTAACTTAAGTATGATGAAGTATAGAGTTTCCTGGATAGACCACTACTTGGGAGATGTGACAATAAAGTCAGTATAATACATAAAAGTGGTAATAAATTCTGGCCCCCATATATTGATATAAGTTGCTACATTATAAGCACAAACAAACAATATCCTTCCAAAGTAGCTGGACGCCTGAACAATGGGTTTGGACTGGACCCCAGTTTTTCAATTTAACAATAAGGATTGCCTTTAACTTCTTGTATTGTTTTGGCCTACTTGTGCCATTCCGGTTTCTACTAAAGTTCATGATGTAGGAAATTTCAAGACCCAAACCAATAGCTCATTTCCTCCATTCAAACTCTGTTACTATAAAAATAATCTCACATATAAAAAAAAAAAAAAATATCCGCCCTCAAATTTTAAAATAACTGAAGGTGTTTGTTTAACTTTCATTTAAAATAATTTTAGCAAAATATATAAATACAACTTAAGAGTTATCTGAATAAACAGAACAAAAGCCAGACATATAAACTAGAAATGGCTTAAGCACGAATGGCAAGCGAGCTACGGTGAAGAATATGTAATTCAAACAACAACGTAAAACACTTAACTTTAAATCTAAGTTTATTTTTGCCATGCTAAATCTGTATGAAAAAAGGCTACATTTATTTTGTTTGCATGAAGTCAAAGTATTAAGCTCCTATACCACCATAGCATCATTCAGTTCTTTTCTTTCAGTATGTAGCCAAGCTAACAAAATAACATTTGAATTACTCTCTTCCTTAATTTTCCCCAAAAAGTACGGCAGAGCTTCTGTAGTATGTATTTATAGAAAGTATATGCATCCTGCAAAGTTCAGATTATGTCAGAGACACCGAAATTCAAAGGTGTAATATTGACAAACCAAAAAATGGAGTATGGGACAGGCTCAACCACCACGAAAACACAAAAACATGAGGGTCAAAGTTCAGCAACGTGCGTATGTCTAAACACATAATCAAACAAATAGCTCTGATTTTCTAAAGTCTTACCTGTGACATTGTCTCGCTAGCTTTGCTCACTTGCCAAATATTTAAAGGGGAAAGCAGTGGTTTAAAAAAAATAGAGATTTTTTCTGTCATCAGTTTCTTCAATATAAGGACTAACTTTTGCCCTATTTATTTGCCTCCTGAAAATTTTATTTCCTGAATTGGGTGTGGCTTGAGTGATGTCATGTTGAGAACAGCTACTCTGGTCAGCAGTTCCTGCTTTAGAATTCATTACTACTTGTAAGGTGTTTATGACCTGTGTAGCCAACAATAGCACTAGTGAATCTAACTGTAGTTCAGATGCCGCTTGTTCCTCTAGCCTTTCATCAGTGGAGAATTGGAGGCATACTCTATAAACTAGTTGCAAAGAACAATGAATCCTCAAATGATACTCCTGAAGATGATAGTTCTCAAGACAATGAGAGACTTCTAACTGGTACAGAAACATGACCTTATAGCTAGCTCAGCACAGCCATTCTCACATACACTAACTGCAGCATAAAACTATTCAAGGGTGCAAGTGTCTATGTGGCCATATCAGGTCATGAACAACTTACAAGTTAGATTGAAACTTTCTCACCTAAGGGGTCTGGAAAAAAGCAAAGTAAAAAACGTGAAAAAATCTTAGTTGTCGCCGGGAAATGAACACAGGGCCACTAGCTTTAGCCACCAGTGCTCTAATCACTGATACGACAACACTCGACTTCCAAGACCTTCACATTTTTCCTTTATACTGTTGAATAATACCGCTTGCTGCAGTCACATACTTAACAGACCACCTTTTCGGTGTAGACCAGGAACACCTCCTGCTCTGGAGAGGAGCCATAATTTGTGGCACAATTATCAAGTTCTGACCCTTCATATACACTAGATTGAAACTTTCTCACCTAAAGGGGTCTGGGAAAAAAAAACAACGAAAAATGTGATTAAAAAATTTTTTTTTTAATTTTTCCCTTTGCTTTTTACAAAACCCCATTAGGTGAGAAATTTTCAATCTAGTCTGTATGAAGCGTCAGAACTTGAATTGTGATGATAAAGCCTTTTCAAGTTATGGCTCCTCTCTGGAGGGGGAGGTGTTTCTGGTCGACACTGAAAAGGTGTTCTGACGACATAATTGGTGGTCTGTTGAGTACGAGACTGCAGCAAGCGGTACTACTCAACAGTATAAAGGAAAAATGTGTAGGTTTTAGAAGTCGAGGATTGTCGTACATAAGTGGTTAGAGCACTGGTGGCTAAAGCCAGTGGCTCTGGGTTCGATCCCGGCGACAACAAAGATTTTTTTCACTTTTTTCATTTTCTTTTTTCCAGACCTCTTCAGGTGAGAACATTTCAATCTAGTTTGTATGAAGGGTCAGAACTTGATAACTTACAAGTTGTATGGTTTCTAAAGCAAGAAGTACTGACCAGAGTGCCTATTCTCAACATGACATCACACAAACCACACCCAATTCAGAAGAACTACCAACCAGAGTAGTTGTTCTCAAATTTTTGTGTGCCTTTTGGATACCATAATCTAAACTTTAAACAAGAAAAAAAAAAAAAAACCACTGCAGTTCCTTAAAGGAACATACTAATCATAAACAAATGAAAATTGATTATTCACTTATCACACATTACTGAATAGTATTGTATAATACTCACACTTACCGTTAAAGGGTTTTTAGCAGAGTCATACACTTCATATTGAATCGTGTCGAAGTACTCCAATCGTGCTTGCATTGATTCTCTGTTAACCAAACATTTTAATTAACAGTAAGAATATATATCAATAGAAAACTTGAAGCACGTTATCAACAAAGTTTCATATATTTAAACATTAAGCAGACTTATTATAACTACAGACAAAGAAATAGGAGAACACCACTAACTTTTTCATCAGACCATACATATTCATGAGATGAAGTTTCAGCCAATTTAAACCCTTCTCTCCAAGAGGAACTCCTATACTAAAGGAAAGTAAAGCACGGCCTGCATCCATTGCTACAAACAATAATCAACAATAGCCCATATAACATAGTTCCTTTATTTTTAAGTTCATCATAGCATTTTCAAAAAGTATGCCTTACAATATATATTACATATACTTAGGACTTTCTTCAAACAAATGGAAATGAACATTCAATGCATTCAATAACTTTATAATCCTTTATTTGCAACTATTTTGACACTAATTTTGCTGTTACCATTAACTTTTCTTTTTTGACATACCTATGTGCCTTTCATATCAAATATAGTCTTACCAATATGTGATAAATGTGTTGACATAGGATAAGTTCTTCCTCTAAAATCCATATCATGAGGTAACCAAAATATTTTGTTTCTATACTGCAATAATGATAATACATAAAATAAATTATATAAATGACTGTAACCACAATAGCAATAACAACAATAACCACAACATAATCATGTGTGACTATTAAAAACAAACTAGTCGTTGTTAGTACCTAGAAGTAGAGGGGATAAACTTGAATGAAAAATCAATCTCCGAAGTTGTTAGCAAAAAAATATATAAGCAAGAGAAAAGTTATCTAAGTGGGAAGATAACACTTTAAAAGAATGAAGAATGTACCAGGGTTCCAAGAGTCCTAAGAAAAAGAACCAAATTTTTTTTAACCGTTACCAGAATTTTGTTAGAGGTTTAAGGGGGTGGGTGGAGTGGGAGGGCTGGACCCACTTTAAATCTAACCACTACATTTTTTAAACTTCTTTTTTTGTTCTATTTGAGGGTTTATGATGTAGGAAATTTCTAGACATCTGAATTGATACCTCAAATAGATTTCCTTCATTCAAGTTCCAACCACAAGTTTAGTACAAATCAGATCTCAAATTCAGCAATTTTTGACTGTAAACAAACAAACAAACAAACAAAAAAAAAAAATTCCTTGGACTTACCAAGACTCATCTCTTCTTCTTCTTCTTTTAAACAATCTGCAAATTTATTGTGTGCATTGAAACCTTTTTTTTGTAGTGCTCTACCTACTTGTGGAAAAAAAGATTTTTTTACTAAAACACCGATATATCAATTGGATGCATGGAATGGGTTGCTCCACTAATCTGGTCATCACCTATTTGTCACTGAAGCTATAAAAAAGCTTTTAGTCTCAATGCATAGTGTATAAAACTAGCTACATTTTGAATCTTGAATCAAAAGGTATAGTACAGTATGCTATTCAAATTTTGGTAGCTGTTCAGGCAAACATTGAATGGCAGCTTGACAGCTAGACAATATTAAAAGTCAAATACCTTGCCATATCCTTTGGTTCAGGGTTCAAAATGAAGCTATATTTAGACTCAATGGATTAACACTAAAATAATGTTTATAGCTTCAGCAAAATTAAAAGTGTATGACTCGATAAAAGGAGCGACCCGCCCGGGCTCGGTACACCAGCAGTTTAAAATGATTAAAAAAATGAAATTAAAAACAAAAAAAAAGTAGAAAAAGTTTATAACGACTAATGTTCGGATGCATACAATAAAGATTGCAGATTTAAAAAAAAATATATATATAAACATAAAACACATTCGTTAAATCTAAGAATTTTTTTTTTATTCTTTCACCATTTGAAAAAATGCTGAACTTTAGATCTGGTTGTTTAGACCTAGAATGAATGAAATCTTCTTGAGGTATCATTTTGGAGGTCTTGAAATTTCCTACATCATAAAATTCATTAGAACACAAGAGCAAAAAAATTAAACAAAAAATTCTTGTTGTTAAATTGAAATTTGGGGTCTAGTCCTCCCTTAAGTGATAACCATGCTTTAAATCTTGGTTGGTACAGCTATAGCAAAAAGGTCTAGACGTTTTAAACCGGCTGGCAGAAAAAAACTAGGCAAGACTGATAAAAACGATTGAAAATTTTGAATTTTTGTTACTTTATTTTGAAAGGAAAAAAAAAAAAAAAAGAAAAAAAAAGAAAAAGAAAAAAGAAGAAGCAATTTTTCAAGGGAGAAGAAACAGTTTGTTGGGGAAATCACAGAATCCCCTCTCCGCCCCCTCGTTAATCTTTCGTCAATCAAGTTAGCTAACGACAGTCTAACTTTTAAGTTGTTTTAATATTGGTTACTAAGACAGAACTAAACTGAGAATAATGATACAATGTTTAAATAAAATGTGTGAGTATGACGTAGTTATTCAAATGTCCAATCAAATAAATACAGGTGATGGAGCGAGGACGAAGTTGTTCGACGAACATCATACCCTGCAGCAGGTTCACGGTGTGCAAACTAAAATACAATAATAATGATAATGATATAAAACATAACTTAGCTAAATAATTATGTTCATGTGGAGTGGTTCTCCACAGTTGACCTGTTCTGATCAAGTTCAAAACATCTTTTGAAGATGCAACAGAAGTAGAAGGATCAATAGTATGGAGAAGAACACAGCCTGGAAGTGAGGTACTCAAAAAAACTAGCAATGTAGAGCCATTTTGAGCAGTGCTATCTCCTATAGGGCAGTCTTCATAGAGCTCTCAGCATCTAGCTCTCTCTATTCAGCGCTTCATCTTCACACTCGTCATTTAACACCAACAGTCATCTCTTCCCTCATTGTAAACTTGTCTGTTCACTTCAGTCAGCCATAACTCGAAAAATGTTTATTGTTCCACCAACAAAAAAAAATCAAAATGACGCGAAATTCAAGCTGAATTTATTTATTTAGATAATAACGCTTACACGTGAAGCATGCGCAAGATAAAAGGGTTGACCTAAACCCGGGTATGCGACCCCTATCCGCCGTTAAAGGGGTTAATATATATATTATATTAAAGTAAGATACTGTGAATCTGCTGTGTTTCGGAATCTTAGGCTGACACAGCTCGAGTCTGCGAATTCTTAAATATTACTATATTGGAATCACATATAAACTAACTGACTTACATGTTCAGCTAAAGATAGTCTATAAAACATATCCATCCACAAAGAAAATTGTTCCTTATAGACCTTTTTTTCATGAAGGGATAACCTCTCGATTATAGACCTAACAATTAATAACATAATAAAATAAGGTTCCATCACATGCACAATAACAACAATAAAATAAGCAAATATTTTTTCCTAAGGTTTTGAAACGATTGCATCTTTCCATGCAATATTCAAGAAATTTAGTGGACACAATAATGTCCACTATTTTTAAAGTCTTATATAAAAAAAAAAATTAAAAAAAGGATAAAAAATTGCTAGGTAATCTCCCAGCAAAACGAATTTACAAGTACATCAAGAGACTTGAGATGTTTTCAATGTTATCGTTGCACATTATTGCAGTCTTACCAAACTGTTTAAGACAAATAACCAATACATAGTACAAAAACTTTTAATTTTCAAATCAACTTTTTAAAAGTAAGGACTTGCATGCTGCAGCTTGAATGGACTATAAAATAACCACAAATATTAAAGCCAAGCAATTAATGGATTGATATCTTCAGTATAAACTCTTAAAAGGTTTAAGATCAGGCACAGTTAATTACAAGAATCAACATATTTATAGGTTTGTGCATACAATACTCTGCAGGTTATCACTCTTATGAATTGGCACAAACTTTAGCCTGATTTATAGATATATGACAGACACGTTTACACTAGTAGAAAGGATGAGAAGAGGCAATCTGTACGAGGTGTTTTATGTACACTGTAAGTTGTAAAGTCAAAGAGCTTATTACTTTTCTTTGGTCTTGTAAGTTCTTTATTAGAATGCACTTATACTTAACCCTAGAAAAACATATTCCGCAGCAAAATGAAAGATTAATTATACTATAAGCATGCAACATAGCGATAATAAGTATAGACTGATGGAAGAATCCTTTCAAACTCTAATGGAAGCAACTATATAATTAATATTTGTGAAGTTTTTTTAAGTGGAGAAAGCAGTATACTGTACATTCCATGTATTGTACAACCAAAGTTGATACATGTTTACGCTCAAGGTCTATTTTACTTGCATAAGACTCCTGAATTTAAGTTATTGGAGATAATTTACTACCATTTTTTTCAAAATCATCTCAATTTGCACAAATTTTGAACATAATGCAGTCCACCTTAACTTAGACAAATACCTGAATTTCATATACATTGCATTTACATATCAATAAATTATTATATTTGTAAAATTTGAATATGAGACTTTTATCTTGCATTTTTTTTTGCCCTGGTAACTTATATGGAGCAATAGTTCTTGCCCATAGTCATACCCTGATTATACTCACAGATTATACTAAAGTTTCTTACATGTCATCATAAGGATTACGTGGAATACCTATGTCTTCATTTCCTCCATTGCCAAATATATGCAAAGCTACATCTAAAACCTTTAAAGTAATACAATTAACAGAAAACGTGTATACAATGCAACACAGTATGATAAATATGTGATCAGCTATCCAAGTATGCAAACTATCTTTTACTGAAGCTGATGAATTAAAATTAAGCACTTGTGTTTATCTGCTTAAGATAGGATCTGGGTTAGTTAGATCTAGCGTTATTCTAAATCATTTAAGTAATTATTCTTAAAACTAACCCTTTCACTGCTGAATTGTTAGAGAAATTAAAAAAAATTGTCAAAATATCCATACCAAAAAAAAAAAGTAGATAAAAACCACATTTAATATTTGATTCTGGACTATCTGTAGCTAAATCAGAGTCCAGTATAATTTTGGCCCCATGCAAATCTTCACAACAGCATTGTCTTCTAACGTTATAATTAAACTCCTGGTCCTTCTGGGACAACTCCCTCTTTATTGTTGAAATATCGATTGTAGGTATAAATATCTTCTCCACTTCTAGTGTACTAGAATCATTATCTAGAATGCCTAAGTTGGACGTTAATCCTAGTCTACTACCTCAACAATTGACCACCTAGTCGCTATTTTGAAGTAAGCGAAACTCCGACTCTGAATACTTACTTAAGGTTTCAGCTATAGCCTTTGAGATACCACGTCCTGAAGTTTGAACTTCACCTACTAATTATTGAGCTAACTTCTAGCGGTTACTTAGCACTTGAGTGAGGAAATATCAACCAGAAGAAACAACAATTTTTCTCAAGGTATTACTTCAAGCTGCATTACGGCAGTTATGTCAGAAAGGTTAACATAAAATTAATAGTCATGTTATAGTATTTTTGGACATTTCTTCCAATCGATGAACCAATTTGAAATGAGGATATACACGGTAAAACAGACGCATATTAACCTTAAAATTGGCACACATGACATTAATCAGCTTTCCAGGACAAATAAAACAGATTACACCCATTATTTCTGATAGTTTGAGATATAATAACTTGTACCTTTTGATTAATAATCCAAGGTGTAGAAGACACATAATTAATAGCATCATATATGGCATCTAAAGAATTATTCTCCAGATTAAGATCATTTCTGATGGCATCCGTGATTCGAAGAATAGACTCTGCCAAAATATAAATAAAGTCTAGCTGTACATACTAAATTGCACATCACAATACCAAGTTATTATATGAAATAGCTCTAACGGAACTGAAATAAATACTGAGAGATCCAGCATGTGTTTTGTTGCTAAACAATTTTCAGCTTAACATTTTATTCATCATTCTATCACAGGTCTACCAAATAAAGATACCATGTACAAATACATAATGTTCAGTCTACTTCAATTAGTAAATTATAATTGACACTTTCAGTCCCATTGTTTAGAAATAAATTAATCTGTCCGCTTGTCTATTAGTCTGCTGCTTGTCGGTCTATCCATCAATAAAACCATTTAATCTAAACTACTGTACCTCTATGCAAAGCAAATCCTCCATGGGTTGGAGATGTCCACGGAACTGGTGGGACCAGTGTAGGTAAGCGGGAAACATTCAAAGAAAAGAACTTATTCTGTATAGGGGAAAAATATCACACATATTATTAGACTAAAGATAATTAAATTAAAAGGAAAAAAAAATCCAAATTACATAGTACTAGCTAGCAAGTACCCCGCTACTCCATAGGGTTTTATTCTCCATCAAACACTCAGTTTAGTAACAACAGTCAGCTTTTTTTCCTCGTTTTTCTTGATCCATGTAATCATGAAAACATACCATACCATCAACATCAGTAATGACAATGCTTTACCAACCCGGCATATATTCATGAATACATACCACTGTTGTGATTACTGATGCCGAATTACCTACCAGTTACTGCTGATGTTTTACTCACCTGTCTTAGCTATATGCATGAATTTACACCACCATCATCATTATTATATACAAGTGTAACGTGTAGATATGCCCATTAAGTAAGGAATTTAAAGAAAACCTTCTAAAATCTGTACTGAATATCCATCCTTTTCTTAGCTTTTCCTAAGCTACTAATTATAACTTGTTTGAAGTAATGCAATTGTAATCTAAACATCCCTATAAATAGAAGGGAAATGCCAAATTCACTTGGTGATCAATGAGTCATTCCTTTCTGCTATATAATCCTAAATATTTTAACAATCATCATAGACGATTAGTACCACAGGCAGCTTAAAATATTAATCAAATCAAGACTGACTACTCATGATGCCCAATGTTGAGAGTGAATTTCAGCATCTAAATTTCTTTCAATTCTAAAGGATAACCACTCCAAGTTGTGACTTAAACTACTTTTCAATAACAAAAAAAATCATAATTACCTGTAATGTATTCATCTTGGCTAATAGTCTCAACAATACACTTGTAGGACGAATACGACCTTCTACTTTTCCTTCCATAACATGGACTAGAACATGCTCAAATCCATATTCTATAGCACTCCTACACACAATTACAACAACAACAAACAACAACTATACCAAAAATCTGTGTTTTGAATAATAATTACTACTTCTTATCTACAAATACCAACTCATATACTTGTATAGAACACTTACCTACAACTACTTTCTGGTATTGTTGCAACTTCTAGAAAGCGATAAACTACAGAAGCTGCTGCCTAAAGAACAAAATAAAATATCCTAAAAAGAACTGGAGAGAAGATATTACAAAAAAACCAACAACAAACAACAAAACAAAAACAACAACAACAATACAAAAAACCTCCAAAAAAACCCCACACACAAGCCAAATAAAATAATTTCTGAATAGTCGAACAATTTTAAAACCAATTGGTATAGTTGCAGATTTATTCACACATGCACCAAAAGTATTATTTACATTTAAGATACTTTATATTTTAATACTATAGAATATTAAATGTACCTTCTATTTTTCTACAAATGGTAAACATGTAATTTTGAAATATATATAGTAGACCCTCCCATATCAGGGCCTCACATAACAGGCTCCCAGCTTTATCAGGCCCAAAATTAAAATTCAATTAAAATTCAATTGAAGCACACTGGCAAGTTTACTTTAGCATTGTAGCTGCCAGCTGTTCTCCAGATTTAACACTACTGTGGGCTGCTCTGGGTAAGCAGTTAAGCAGCTAGCTATGGTAAATTCCTGAGCTTGAATGTAATGTGTGTGTTGCTGTAGGCTAATAATGGCTTCCCCTACTGTCAGGTCCCTCCCCTGAAGGATTCTGACAGGTTCATTCAAAATACATTTTCACCTGACACTCACCCCACTTAGTGTACTTTCACACATCATTCATCTCTGTCTCTCACCCCCCTTGATTGTTTACCACCATTGATTCACACTTATAGTTGCAGGCTGGCTATAAAATGCCAGTCTCAGCTCACAG
>WLWI01001293.1_pt1 | contig 21839 bp, 19 predicted proteins | sample 6701501 | NCBI WGS metagenome assembly WLWI01 (sample SAMN12718690, study PRJNA515312) | sponge metagenome | isolation source: marine sponge | host: Mycale hentscheli | place: New Zealand: South Island, Marlborough, Capsize Point | collected 2014-11-01 | reverse complement strand
ACCTTCTCAATATTTCAGATCTCTTCGCCTGGACAGACTCATCTATTGTTCTGTGCTGGCTGAGGAAACTACCTTCCACACTCAACACGTTTGTGGCTCATCGTGTGTCAGCCATTCAGGATCTAATACCGATATCAAAATGGCATCATGTCTCAACCTCTCATAATCCTGCCGACTTGCTCAGTCGCGGTCTACCTGCTGTTCAACTCCTGACCACCGATCTGTGGTGGGAAGGACCTCCGTGGTTAAAGTTATCTCCGGAAGAATGGCCACAACTCCAGTTTGTGATTCCACGCAGCATCCCAGAAACGAAATCAGTTGTTCTTCTCAGTTCACCTCCTCAAGAACGCTTCCAACTATGGAAGAAATACTCTTCATTTCATCACTTAGTCCGTGTTGTTGCTTGGATTCGAAGATTCTACTCCAATCTCAAACTTCCCTCTCACTCTCGGAAAAAATCAGCCATTCTCTCCACTCAGGAAACTTTGGCAGCCAAGAACCGATTACTACTCCTAGCACAAACCCAAAGCTTTGGAGATTTGGTGTCCAACTATCGACAAGGACGATGTCCTCCTAAACTTCACTTTCTCTCTCGATATGCTCTCTCCATTGATCCGGATGGAATTCTCAAAGCTAGTGGTAGAGTTCGTGACCCTCAAGATCTCAAGCTCGCCAGACAGCGCATTCCACTCTCTCTCAACTCTGACATAACCTCTCTGATGATTCGAACTCTTCACCTCACTTATCAGCATGCCGGAGTGTCCACATTAATGTCTATCATCGGAGAAACATATCACATCCCTGGACTCAGGAACGAGCTGAAGAAGATCAGTCGACAATGCGCCATATGCCAGAGAGCTTATGCACGTCCTACCCATCAGCAAATGGGGCTCTTGCCCTCTTCCAGGACCACTCCATCGCACCCTTTTGAACATACAGGCATGGACTTCGCGGGACCCTTCCTAGTACGCCAGGGACACACTCGTCGACCAGTCCTGCTCAAAACATATGCCTGCCTCTTTGTTTGCTTTTCAACGAGAGCGATTCATATTGAGCTCTGCGCCGACCTCACTACCGAGGAGTTTCTAGCTGCATTCAAGAGGTTCTGTGCTCGTCGAGGAACCCCCACACACTTGTACTCAGACAACGGGTCGAACTTTCTGGGTGCTCGGAATGAGTTACAAGATATACAACGGCTACACTCTATGGCCAAGACCATTCACTCAACTCTGCTCTGAGACTTCCATCTCATGGCTCTTCATTCCACCCAGGACTCCCCACTTTGGAGGTCTCTGGGAATCCGGAGTGAAATCCATGAAGTTGCTTCTCCGCAAAGTCATCTCACCTCATCCTCTTCGCTTCCACGAGTTGAGTACTATCCTTACAAAAGTCGAAGCAGTCCTGAATTCTCGACCCCTGAAGTCGATGACTTCGACAGATCCAAACGACATCGTTTTAACCCCAGGACACTTCCTGATAGGTCGACCGCTCAAATCTCCACCAAAAGCACAAGCCAGTCAAGCAAAGATTAGCTCACTGAGGAGATGGAAGCTGATCCAGAGATTGCAGCCGGACTTATGGCAATTATGGCAAGCTACACATATCCGATCACTGGAAGCCCGGAACAAATGGAACACGATCGAACCAGACTTCAATGTTGGAGACTTAGCCTATCTGAAGGACGAGACTTTAGGCTATCGGGATTGGCCCATCGCCAGAGTGACGTCAGTTTACCCAGGAGATGATAGCCACGTCCGGGCAGTAGATGTCCAGTGCAAGGGAAAAGTCTATCGCCGACCTACACATAAGCTAATTCGTCTCTACATAGATGATCAGCCTTCTGCCCCCCCGCCCCAGGATGTTTGGGACTAGAAGAATCTCCGAACAGGGAAAAGGATTTGAACAATCTTAAGATAGCTCATTCATTAACTCGTTCATACCTGTTCACACTTATTCATCAAATTACTCTAGCTACCTTACCTGTTTATTTATGTATAATGATATTCATGCTCTTCCGTAAAACCACTCTAACTTGTACCATGTCGTGCTCATATAATGTGTTGTAAAATGTCTTGTTGAATTGGTTCATTGTAAGTCAAACTTGGTGATAGAGCAGACTGCGTTAGCTGCGAGTGGCTTGTTGCTGAGTTGAGATCTACCACGCCGGCAAAGTATCCGGTTGCTCGCCTCACACTAGCCGCGGGGCGTTAACTTGCTTAGCTAAGGAAGCTTATCGTGAACCCTGGTCCTTCGTAATTTCCGGGACTATGACTAGAGGAAGTTACGCGCCTCTTGTTCAGAGATGTTGGGTGAATTGTAAAGGTGATAAGTGGTTAATTGGTGAATAGTCTTGGAAGAGCCCAAACTAATGTATACAATAAAACATACCTAAATAAGGCTGCAAACGTTTCTCTCCCTGTTCTTGACTGGTCTGCTGAGTTTGAGAAGTAGATGGTTGTTCTACAGGAAGGTCACTCGCAAGATTCGGCGGAGAAAATGATGAAGTTTTGCAGTCATCACCATCATCATCAGCAGTGGTGTCCAAAGCACTACCAGAGGATGGACAGTCAGGATCGCTGAATTCATCATCTGACGTTATTGGTGAATAGCTCTTCCAAGAACAGTCAGAATCTGAGTCACTAAGCAGAGTCACAAAGGAAATTATCTTCAGAGGTCTCCAAATTAAACCATGGTGCCCTTCGACTTTGCTACAGAAAGTTTAAATTGAATAGCAGACAAGCAATAAAAAATGTGCCTGACCAAGGTTGCATATATAATATGCAATGTTACTACATCATCTAGAGTTTTGACTTACCACCTCATTTGTCTGGTCCAATGTGGCTACAACTCTGTTTCGCCAATCTCTCACTTGCAAATTGAAGTCTTTTCCAACATTATCCAGCAAGCGAATCATAGTTGAATATGATACAGAGATATTTAGTTTATGTAGTCGCTGATAGACCTTGATTATAAAAACACAAATGGAATGCATAATTAATAGTGTCCCAAAATATGAAGTATAGAGTGGTCATTTTAGCCACGACTCATTCCAATGTTCATAGAATATCCACACAATTATTGTTGAGTTGATAGGTTACGACAAATGAACACGGTATTGTATTTTCTTTACTGGCAGAGTGCAGTATTATGACAATCTGCTCTGGCATGCTATAGAGACCCCATTGTATATTACAAGGGATTCATTTTAACACAAAAAATTTAAATCCTTCAAATTCACTTATCTAAAATAATGTCTTTAAATTATGATATCACCCAGACAAAATGGTCTTTAGTTCAGCACACACAACTACTAACCTTTTTAGAGCAGTACCCAGCATACATGATAAGGGAGTTCATTTTTTGGATAAGGTTCATGTTTGGGTTTCTATGGTTCAGAATAATTGCAGCACACATGCCTACAATGGCGTCAGTATTTGAACGAGGGACCCTGGTAGTGGTTGCTGAACGTAATAAATATTTCAAAACAGGTGCGTGCATAGAAAGTTCCTTATCTAGCATACACCAGCCAAATTCCTTGAGGATTTTTGGGTCTTGACTCTTCAAGATGGAGTTTACCCTACATGAGGTCATCGCCCTAACTTCTTTGGTCAATTCTACTCCAAGCAACTTCAGGACATATTTCCTTGACTCAGGATCTTTTAATGTTTGTAACGCCACAGTTTTCATACTTCTCCGCGTAGCAGCCTTTACCATAGGCTTAAGTCTCGGAGTGAGTGTATAGCGTTTGGATTTTTCATATCCAATATTAACCTGAAAATCATACAAAGAGCGATAGCAATGTACAGACTGGTTATATAGCTAAAGTGATCTATGATACAACCACAACTCCAGGTGATTTGCTACTCTGAAATGAGCCTTGAGAAGATATCACATCAACTCGTGGCCTTTTTGAGGGTGGATGAGGAAGAGGAGGGCTAGAGGTAGAATGGGATACTAGCTCCAGAGCAGTAATAGCCTTTTGCAAGTTATCTTGCAGTACTTTGTGGGAATTGTTGTACTTCTTGTAGGCCAAAAAACACTTCCTACACATCTTGGGGACTCTTCTATTATCACTGCCATTGAAAATAGCAGCAACAATTTCATCATCTACACCAACAGCATCACTCAGCACAAAATATTTCCACACTTTCACAACATCTCTGGTATCTGAATTGTCAGAATTATCCAATGCTCTCCTGTCAGTTCCTTTACCAGTTAAATCAGTTCCACAACCCAGACAAATTGAAAACATGATTAAAGAAAAGGAGCGTAAAGTAGCCTCGTGTGTGGTGAACCCTTATAAGTGCCTGCGGCTACTCCCACGCGATTACGCCCCCGAACACCCACGCAAGTTCATTCATTGCTGACTCAGCAAGAACAAATCCAGTATAAGGCCTGACCCGACCTCCCGTTTTTACCGTTGAGGTCGGGCTACGCCCAACTACTCGTGAACTACCGCTCGTGAACCATATTTTTTTCTAGCCAGATCAGCGCTGTAGCTGTGCTTGCATTGCAACTGTGATATCATTCGTCGCTGTGATATCTTGCGTAGCGGGGGATCGTGCATAGCCTGAAGCCCTGCGTAGCGTGGGATCTTGGCTCAGGGATGCTCCTGTTCCTAAAGTGCAACTGGAACACTTGCTTGGGGATTTTTTTTCTCTGCCTAATGCAAGGTAAGGTTAGTTTTTGGTCCTGTAATTGTTAGCAAGAAGAAAGGACTATGAACATCACATTGCAGAGATTTATTGTTGTGAATTTGAACTTAAATAAATTTATTTACTTAGCATAGCACTATTCATCAATTCTTAATATGTTTCAGTTCATAAGCAGACCCTCTTCTGCTGAATGATAACTTGCATGATCATGAAGGTGATAGAATGTAAATTCAAGACTGTTAGACCCACCAACATTCAAATTACCACCAACATTCAAATTACCACCAACATTCAAATTACCACCGACATTCAAATTACCACCAACATTCAAATTACCACCAACATTCAAATTACCACCAACATTCATCTCAGACTATCATCCCTCACACATCCTGATCATTGCACACTTCTATCTAGCTGAAGGTCCACGGACCAAAACATTCTATGAAATAAACATGCTATCCTAAGGTAATCTATTCATTCATATTGAAGTCATTCACACCCTCAATGATTTGGTATTGAGCTATGTTCTGTACAAATCATTACCAAAAAGATTATTGGAAGAGATTAGTGGGTTATATCTAACTAGCAATAATTTTTTCCATAAATACTTTGGCATTGAAAATACTTACTCACGCTCGTGAAATACGCCCTCATATTCTTTGCTGATGTGTGAAAAAACTATTATGCATATTATACTGACTTACAAGCAGAGCTAAAGGCAAATGTGAGAGTGAGTGGAGTGTCATTTTTTACATTCCAAAACGGAATAATTTATTTTGCATGATAACAATAATAAATCAGCTAATTTTATATAGTGTGTTTGTTACATTTCTTACCAGGTTCGTAATTTTCCCCATTTCTCTTCCATAAATTTAAGTCACTTTTAGTCTTTGGTACTGTATTTTTTTGGCTCTATCAACTGGTTCAAAGCCTTATTCAAAACTAACTCCACTATACTTCAAAAATTCAATAACCAGAACTATACATACGTTCAATAATCTCATTTCAGTGAGTGCTCAGCTTTCATCTTAAATATTGTACAAGCTATCTATTTTGTGTATGAAAATTCTAGATGAATTGTATCGATAGGCTGCCTTATACTCAAACAAAAAATAAGAGCCTTAGAGAAGATTCTTTCCTTTATAAACTTTATTGCTATGAAGTTAAATTCAAACTCCTGTATTAAAATGATTATCTATTGCTATATTCAATTATAATGGATAAGCCAAAACTTCAAAGCCCATACATGATTTTATGCCAGCCTTCCAAGTAAGATGTGTATGAACAAATTTATTGATACTTATTAAGATTATGATTTTATAAATCTGTAGTACTCACTCCCCAAATATGTTTACCAAAATATCACCTTTTTTGCTTGTACATCTAAATTTGTGCATGGCTATTTAGTTTAAAATAATTTTGAGCCTATCTTAGGGATAACATTAATCATAATGTTTCTAATGGTTATATATAGAATCCACATCATCTTATGAATGGAGATGCTCACCTTTGGACACATCTAACAACAAATACTATCTTCCTAACTTTGGAGGGAGAACTCAAGTAGTGGGATATACGTGGCAACAATCTATTAATGGTGTGACGTACATCTATGATGTAAATGAAAATACATTGAATTGTAGAGGAACTGTGACAGCTGTGGAGTTTTGCTATAGTGGCACTACTAATGATCAACAAAGAGAAGTGTTCACCCTGCATACAATTGCAAAACAAAATGATGGCACAATTACAGTCACAAACTCCATTCCTGTAAGATTCTCTACAAGTTCCCAGTGCTATGCATCAAGCCGATGTTGTGACACCATGCCCTTAGAGCAACAGGATCAGTTCAGTCTACCAGAGTCAAATTTTCTCCTTGGTATGTCCACGAGGGCTAATCCCAACTTACCTGGCCTCTTTACCAGTCTGCAGTCATCATATTCAACACAATCATACTTAATTTCTGGCCAGCCTACTATTAACACCGTTTTATCAGGAAGAGTTACTCAAAGCTTGCGCCTCATATGGCTTCATATTAGTAAGTAGTATCCATTTATATACTGTAGATATACTATCAAGTGTATGTGCTGGTTAAGAATTAAGATCTGAACTAAAGGACATCAGCGCAAATTTTCCTTTCTATTAAGCCACTAGTATTACTTATGAGGATTTTGAGCGGAGATAGAACCTTGCTAGAGGTTTAAACACAGAATAGGATCACAGATGTGTAAGGAAGGTTCAGGGGCTGGTATTATAATTGATTTCTTTGTGTAGCTCCAGTAATAGTTACTGATCAACCAATTTCATCAGCTTCAGTGCCATTGACAGGACCAGCTACTCCAGCTTCAGTGCCATTGACTACACCAACTACTGCAGCTTCAGTGCCATTGACTGGACCAACTACTGCAGCTTCATCAGTGCCATTGACTGGACCAACTACTCCAGCTTTGGTGACACCAACTACACTATATAATTCCACAACTATTCAAACAACTTCCTCATCCAATGGGTTATCTTCAACAAATAGTTTCTCTTCAATGTCCAAGAGTATGCCATCCTCGACAACTTTTCAAACAACCTCGTCGTCCAATACCGTACATTCCAGAAATACTTTCATTTCCACTAAAACTTCCACATCATTATCATCTCTTGATGTGATCTCAAGCACACTGCAAGGGGGAAGTAGTAGTTCAGCTGGTAATGGAGGAATTATAGGAGGTGTGGTGGTTTTAGTGATAATCCTCATCATCATCATTGCTGTATTTGTCCTCATACTTCTATTTATGATGAAATACAGTAAGAAACTCAAGTCTTCAAAAATGGAGAAATCCGGAGCTTTAAGCAATATCACCTGCTATCACATGAACAGTGAGTTCAATAATGTTGAGAGACTAGCGAACATTTTAAATTATTTTTTTCTTGGCAGTGTGATGGAATTAGAGTTTGATGAATTACACCAATTATAGATGTCTATTTTTTAGGATCACATATAATTATAATAACCTTATGTGGTTTAGGAAAGACATCAGAGGCCAAATTTATTGAGGAGTCAACTTTGAGCAATCTCAAATACAATGATACTGAAGGCAAATGGAAGTGTGCAGAGGCTGGTGACATTGAAGCATCAGCAACTAGTGATATTGAACATCATGTGAGTGACTTCTTGAACAGGCCATACAAGTTATCATACAGCAATAGCTCCTGATGAGCTATAATAATATTTGGTGCTAAATTGTAAATGTACGCGTTATTTGTTATAAAACTGTCACATAAAAATCTATATATTATATATATATGTGTGTGTGTATGTGCATTAACATTATATACATTATTATGGGATCACTTTATCATATGATATTACCCACAATAGTGCATGATTGTAATGTAACATGTTTGCTAACATCAACATATAATTTGTAAACTCATGCATGCTCAATTCAAAAATATGTAATAAAGCCTTGTGGTTAGAAAACTAGGAAGTTAAGATTGATATATAATGCAGTATTGCTTTTAGTGGTTTTCTTTCATAACCTGTATCCTGCCACCCCATTGCAGATCTATTATTCACCTGATTTATTAGAAGACATTAAAACTTGTCAACATGAGGTAAGTTCTCAAGCATCTAAGGACTATAGAGACCATCATGTGCCGGATAAGAGCATATAGCAAGATTGTGAAAAGACTCTATTTCTGTACTGGGATTTTTAGTGTGCTATTTAATTTTGTGAACTTTGTAAAAAATATTTTTTTTAAACAAAACTATTCATTTGTTACATGCCACTAGGATGATGCAAACCCTTCCACATTACAGACTAGCAAGTACCTTGCCACACAGTGGTGCTTAATTTTCTCTAGCTTTGGCAAATTAGGAATGCAGTAGAATACGGTATAATTATCCATTTGCCACCTCGTCGTTTAGTTACATCAGCCCACTTTTTTAATCACTTTACTTTTTTGACCCATATAATATTCATGAATACACGCACTACCGTTGTTGTAGTAATTACGGATCACGGTTTACCAACCCACCTCAGCTAATGGATTATTCATGAATGCACACCTCACCATCATTGTTGTTGTCTTTACTGACACAGTGTATTATTATATAAGTTCTCCTTTGTAGTTGTTTGCTAGTATGATTGTTATAATATAATTCTTGTATCTAGTATGAGCTGGTTGAATATCACACTGACAACACATCACCAATACACAGCAATGCAGAGGTAAGGTTACTCATGTTCCAGATTATAGCAAGTTATGTTAGGAGAATCTTTTTTTTGTGTGCGATTAAAATAGCATGAGGCAAAGCCAAGTGCTATTTTACGAGTGCCACAGAACAATCAGCTACTTCAACTTCATCACCACAAACCACATTACGAGTGCTATTGATCCCTAATAGCACAGGTTACCCATGCTATCACTCGCTAATAGTAGGCCAGCTTTTAAAAAGTCGTTTGTAATTGTAGCTACACTGTATCATTCACTCACTATCTCCGTATTTCAGGATTAGCGTCCGCTGGAACTTCATTTTCAACGTACGGCTCCTCCTAATCTATTGAAAAACATTCCGTCTAATATGGGTAGAGCTTCTGTGGTAAAGAATGACATAGTCTCCAACTAGAAACTACTCAAACTGTATGTTTCCAAGGTTAACGCTGCATGCGTGCACACTTACCTGTACTATTTCACATAGCTACCGTGGTATTTCGCTTAGTGTCCACCTAGTTACCGAGGTATTTCAAATAGTTACATGCTATTTCACTTTCCCCATGCGATTTCAATTGAACAGCAATTTTTCCCATACATTTATTAATGGGAAACTTACGCGCTGTACTATTATTATAATATATGTGTATATAAATTTGATGTCTTTTTTTAATGATTTGACATCGGAATGGACTAAAGATCAGATTAGAGTTGAGAAAAATTGTAATCATAGCCTAACTTAGCCCTTTCACTAAATTGTGACGATGTACCTCTGGATAACACTGCATCACTTTTACCATCATTGTTATTGAAACTTCATTTCATATGCACTCATCATTTTTTCTACTACCCATGCTTAGTTTCTACTGTAGTAGTCAATGTTGTTGTCATCACCGTAGCGGGTAGTCGATCTTTAATTAACATTTTCCTGTTCTCACCGTAGTTACATTGAATTCATAGAACATATGAAACTACATAAAGTGTTCTCTGTAGTTCCTAGCTGACCCATCTCTCTGCAGGGTGTTCAGCAAATACTTAGAGTATTGCTTCTTCTTCTCTCACTAGTCATAATAGACATCAGTCAGGTTTACATCTTGACTTGTCATCTGTCCGAGTCTACACTCACTTACTTTCAAATTGATTGCTGATATGGCTGATGGTTATTCCTGTTACGGTTATATAAAAAATTGTGATTCTTATATTTAGTATGAGCCAGTTGAATATCATGTTGAAAACACCTCACCATTACAGAACAATGCAGAGGTAATGTTACTATTATTTTTCAAGTTCAGGTTTTCGCCTCAATAATGTTAATATATATGTAAATTGGATGTCTTTTTTAAATTATTTGATATGTGACTAAAGATCAGCTTGGTTTGACAATGATTTTTTTTGTCAAAACCCAACTTAGTCCCTTCAATGTACTTCATACTTACCTTTAAAATACTTCATAGCATAATTAACCCTCAGCACACATGCGCAAGAGGGTTATAGTAGTCGTCTAGTCTGTTTGTCCGTCTGTCTATCTGTCACGCTCTTATTTTGGAGATTACTGACAATTAACTGTTGATTTAGGTATCAACTTACAAAGGAAGAAGATTTAGGACCTTTTATTGTGTTACATTTTCGAATTTCGGGATAATTGTTGAGAAAACGCAAAGCTTTCAGCTTCCCATAGATACCAGCTTTTATGGGTAACGCCACCTAGCATCACGTCACAATCACGTGAGCAAATAATTTCTTGCAGCCAGCGGTGTAGTTTGCTTTATGCTAAGGGAAGATAATGGAGTAGAAAGAAGTGAAGTTTAGCGTTGAAAATGTATACCAGTGAGTATTTCTGGCTTAGTTTAGCTTCTTCTCTTATGAAAACAACGTTTCCATGTACCATTTCCATTGCTCGAGCTATATTGATGCCTCATTAAAATAGCTGACAGATTGCTTGTTCTTTTGGAGGGAGATTATTATTGTAATAGCTAGGCAGTGTTTAATAGTGCTGAGGGTTCGCACCTTTGGTGCTTCATTAAAACTGCATGCTTTTATTTTCATTGTACATAGTTGGAAGATCCGTACAGAGTGCCATCTAACAATGTTATTGGACTATATCAGCAGCTCAACACAATAGTGGAAAATATATCAAGAAACAACGTAGTGTAAGCCAATCTCTCACTCCAGCACATGAACTCCAAATATATAATGTGTAATTCCAGATTTGGTGACCATCTTGGCTCTGGTCAGTTTGGTGATGTCTATAATGGAGTGTGGGAATCCAAGCTTGACAAACTAGATGTGGCTGTGAAGATTTTAAGGAAAAGCTCTAGTGAAACAGAAAAATTAAAGTTTCTGCAGGAAGCCACAATAATGGCCCAGTTTAGGCATCCCAATGTGGTTACCATGTACGGAGTAGTCAAGGACAGAGAACCAGTAAGAAATGTTTAATGCTATTCACGACAATTATTACACAACTTCATTAATTGCTTGTTCAGCTTTTTATAGTTCTAGAATTATTGTGCAAAGGAGACTTGAAGAAATACTTATTTTCCATGAGGACTGATGATGGAGGAGTGAGTCCTGAGATAGATGGCCATGAATTACTCAGTTACTGCCGCCAAGTAGCCTCAGGCATGGTGTACCTATCTAACAAGGGCTTTGTCCACAGAGACCTGGCAGCTAGGAACATTCTAGTGTCAGAGGACAGGATATGCAAAGTAAGCTTTGTACATAAAGTTGCACTAATTATTATAAGATAACATATAATTGATTCATGATACTTCACCAAATATAAGTTTACAATAGATTCATATAATAATGTTAGTAATCGCTAATTTTCTCAATTCTAACAGCTAATATAATGTTTCAATTTAGTCTTAACCTGACAATTTGACTTCTTGCCGAAAGTTCAATTAAACATAATACTGGGTGTTAGAACTGTGAAAATTTGCTATTATTATAATTATTTTGAGCCAAGAATGACTGAATCATTGAAAATGAACATATACAAATAATTTATGTACTATTTTACTAACTCCTTATAGATAGCAGACTTTGGTATGTCACGTGATTTATCAAATGAGAACTACTATGTTTCTCATGGAGAAAGGATCCCTATCAAGTGGACAGCGCCTGAGGTGAATATTAAGAGACAGTTTACAAGCAGTGGTTATATAAATTGCGAAATATTGAAAATTGTAAATCACAAAGTGTGACCAATATATTATACCATCTTATAAACAATAGCACTAGTTATCATTGATTTTATCCCTTTAATAGGCTCTCTTCTACAAGAAGTATTCCACTGCCAGTGATGTGTGGAGTTTTGGTGCAGTCATGTATGAGATATGGAGTATTGGACACAAGCCATTTGAAAGCATACAGAACTCTGAAGTAAGAATTCATTTTTGTATTCTTTGACAATTTGAAAGAAATTTGCTGCAATTATATTAAAGTATACATGTTGAGGGCAATTGTGATGTTAGATAAAACTAGCAATCTCTTATATATTTTGTAACTTTATTGAGCTCAGAATTCAAGTCACTTTAAGTGTAGTGGTCCATTTGGATAATGTCAGATAAAATGAATCCAATTTGTATAGTCAATGTTCACAGGCAAAGAAGTATATAAGCCATACTTTATCTCTACTTCATGTTATGATATTATATTTTGGCTTAAGCTAGTCACTCTATCAGGTGTAAATCTCAAAACACTGTTCAATAGGTTATAAGAATGCTCAACTCCGGATGTCGACTTTCTCCTCCTCCTGGATGTTCTCGTGCTATTTATAATATAATGATGTTATGCTGGTAAGTATTATACTTCATTATAAAACAATAACCTTATAAGTGGCATATACTATACATAAATTCATATGAAATTATTAGACAGTCAGTAGCTAATATACAGCCAATATACAATAACAACATAAAACATGGAAAAACTTTTTGGTGCTAAGGACTAATTTAACCTGACCATGCAATTGACAGGGTATTTATTATGTGCATTAAAATAACTCATTTGCAACAGTTTGTCTGGACTTAAATCATTTCACTTGTATTTACATTGATTAGGCACCCTGAAGCAAGCAAACGTCCTAATTTCAATGAACTCTCAACAAAACTGTCCCTCTCAAACTCCATAATCCTCTTAGTGGACAAGTTAGAAGTTTCTGAAGATTTTAAACTAGGAGCAGATTTATCACATGGAGAGAACATATTTGAAAATCTTCAGAAAATGTACCATAAATCATCAGTAACCCTTGATTAAAAAATATCTTGCATTTTTTTCATTGTTTCTACATCAGTTGTGGAAGTAATATTTAAATGTAAGCACATGATTTTTAACTCTAAAATATTTATTATTATTGCTATTATTATTATATTATATTATTTAGTCACAATTTTTTAGTGCTAGAAATTTTCAACAAAAATAGCAGAAAAAGGAAAATGAGAGAGAAAGTTGAAAAAGTTAGCAAAAGAATGGCTCACTGTTACCTGGGGATAGTTTAAGTAATCTTTGCTTTATTAGCTTGTTGATTCTCTGCAAGAGCTTAATAACATTATGATTATGATTATGATAATAATTATATGATTAGTATTATAACTATGGTTATGATTACGATTACTACATTAAAGTAGTGCTCTGTCAAAAGTGATAAATAATGTAAGTTCATATTAAATATTTGCCAGCATATTATCTGCATCCCCCAGATCAATACTCATATAGCAGTTAATAAAATAACTTAGAAACAGGCAGAGGCTAGTTAGCTGGCATGCCAACTCCAATCCAGAGATATGGTCTAGAATAAATTATTAGCAATATAATATAGTACAGCTTTGAATAATATTGTACGAGATTTCTGTCCAATAACCTTCTTCAGCTACTAATACTACAAGGCCACAAATTGCTAATATCAATCAGTGTGGAAGATACTGCTATGAAATACCATGATTGTTCGGAAAGGCAAAGCAACAACGACAACAACACAAAAACAACAAATTTATGTGAAAAATCCTATATCACTGATACAATTTCAAGTTTAGCTTTATTAACTTTAAAGCACAATCTTACGATCATTAGTGACACTGCAGATCAGGAAAAGTTGGACACAATTTGGTGCAAATCCTTTTTCTTTTTCTGATACATTAGAGCAACTATTCAGACTCCCTGCAGAGTTTCCTGCAATTTCAGAAACGTATCCCAGTCAATACGAGATCAAGTTAGCCTCGCAAGCCAGACCCTAACACTCCTTCCCTTGCTTTTCCAGCTCTTCGCACGCGCTTCTCTGTACGGTCGTGTGGGAGGGGGAGTCTGGCTTGCGAGACCAAGATCAAGTAAATCTTTCAAAAACATTGACCTTGACCTTGGACGACCAGCGTTTGCCAGACCCACAAACGACCACGACTACAAAACGTTTGTTGATGGTAAATCACACCAGTGACGTCACTTGCGTGGGTGGCAACCTCCCACGCCCCCCAACATAAGGCGTGAATAGAAGATGAATATCCTTACTTTTTGTCTTCTCTTAATGTTGCAGGTTAACTTCAGGGCTGGAGAAAATGTTGATCGTTCCATGCAGGGCGTGCTTGGGGATAATTTTTCTAAGCCTGCTTCGTGGTGGTAAGCTCGTAACTAGCTAGCTATAGGATACTCTGAGTGAAAGAAATGACCTACAGCTAGCTATATAGCTAGCACCTTGTATGCCGACATCCCGAGAAAAAAGTTAGCTACTAAATCAAGTCTTCTTTTAAGTAGCAATTGGGAATGGCCAGAAAACAATTCTGCCCCGCCCCCCCTCATTGTTGTATAATACTCCCTTTTCCCCCTCACTCAACTCACAAAACTACTAGTTGGATTTTCTAGCTAGAAAGCAAGCCTGTAACTATTATTTGTTCACTAGAAGTTAGCAGTGTAGCTTTCAAGTATTTTTAAATCCCACCATGTCTAATAAAACCTGCAATGAACTCTACTTATTATGGCATTATAATATACTTGTTTTCGTATGCATTCATCGATAATTCCTATTTTTAGCTATTCTATTTCTTTTTTAGCTGATAACTTAAGCTAGGTGGCCCACACACAAGATAAAGTGGTTTACAATTTAGAGCAACTATAGCTGATTTAATAATGCATGGGCTATTGGATTCCATACACTGTGAAATGAACTGTTTAATGCTTGTCCAAATATGTAAGCTGCAATAGGCACTACATGAATATACAGTAGCTATGTAATAAAATAATGTACAACGCATTCATTTTTTGCTTGGTTTTGTTATTTAGTAAAATGTAGAAGCTTAATTGGGAATCCAGAGTCACTTGACATTTGGCACCACAAAAAAATATTATTGTTTTATAATTGGATAATTGAGACCTATTAACTATCCTTAATATTCTGAAACTGTAGCCTCATCATCCTATCAATGGAGATGCTCCCCTCTGGACACTACGAATAACAAATATTATCTTCCAAACTTTGGAGGGAGAGAACAAGTACTGGATTACATGTGGCTGGCGTCCATAGATGATGCCACATATATATACAGTGTGCCTGAAAATACTATTAACTGCAGCGGAACAGTGACAGCCATTGAATTCTGTTATACTCACATTACCAATGATGGACAAAGAGAAGTATTCACTTTACATACATTAACAAGACAAAGTGATGGCAGAGGTAGAGTTACACACACCATTTCTGTTAGTTTCTCCGCAAATAAACGGTGCTATAATTCTCAAACATGCTGTGACACCATGACCTTAGAGCAGCGGGACCAATTCAGTCTCCCTGCATCCAATTTTCTCCTTGGTGTAACAACTAGAACCAATCCAAATTTACCTGGCCTCTTCACCAATGTGAACCCTGAACTTAGCACACAATCATATTTAATATCTGGTATGCCTGCTGTCAACAGTTTCATAACTTTTACTGGAACAATTCCTCAGACACCGCGCCTCATGTGGCTTCATATCAGTAAGTGGCTGCAATACATAGCCAATGTAAGTACTAATAAAGAGTAAATTATTTGCACTCCAAGCGCCACAAACTCTAATAGTAGCACTCGAACTTACTCCAATGGCAGGTATATTGTTATTTCTGCTTAATGACAGTCTGCTAGATCATGACTGATCATCACACTGTTAATCAAATGGCAATAAATAAGATTTTTTTGTTTTTGTTTTGTTTTGTTTTGTTTTTTTTCATTTGAAGCCAAATTGGGGTAGTATATAGAAATTAATGATACAGAAACTTGAATGATATTATTAGTCTCACTAATGATTATCAGGTGTATTTTTTATTGAATAGGTTGGAATTTTAGTACATGCCTGTTGAGCTTATTAGACCATAAATGGACTAGCAAAAAAAAATTGAGTTAGGCCATATAGCTGTAGCACATTCCATTGTATTATGTATACTTAGCTCCAATTAGTGCCACAGAACAATCAGCTACTTCAACTTCATCACCACAAACCACATCATCTTCCGTAACCATTCCAATTACTTCATCGTCCAATATAATATCTTCTACTGACAGTCTTTCTTCACTGCCACAAAATATGTCATCCACAAGTTTTCAAATGACTTCATCATCTGACACAAGAAGTATTTCTGAAATTTCTACTTCATCATCTTTTGGTATGGCATCTAGCTCATCACCAGGGGGAAGTAGGACATCAGCTGCCAGTGGAGCAGTCATAGGAGGTGTGGTGATTCTTGTCATCGCCATCATCATAGTCATCACTGTTGTTGCCGTTCTCCTGTTACTTTATCTGAATCTGTCTAAAAAGAAATTCAAGCCATTAGGATATCAGGAATCCCAATCTTTAGATAATATCATCTATAATAATAGAAAAAGTAAGTCAATAAGTAGATGATGGACAAAATTAATTTCAAACTATGTGTGAGGAGGAGAGAGTGTCTTATTATAAGCAAAATCTATGCACATCACTGCTTAGGAATATATGCTGATTGTTAGAAAATCTGGTCAGTTGAGGTTAACCGAGTGCCACTGTCTAAGATGGTTAGTCAGGAAGGTTGACTGAAAAACCACTGGATTCGGCTGCCATTAGATTTGTTGGTGCCGCCATATCACTGGAGAGTACCTGTAAAAGTGCAAGGAGAGTTTAATTCGTAGCCCAGGCAGAAAAAACAGCAGCCAAAATGGTTTGCAAAAACAATTGAAGTACAACTGTGTTTTGTCAAAGAAATGATCAATGTCCAAATATGGAAATGTAAATTTCTTTAAATGTAGAAACTTATTTTGAACACACATCTGTGTAGCTTACAAGATGATGATGCTACGGAGGAAAGTGAAGCTAATGACTCTCCACCACAGTTAGAAATGTGTGTCCAAAATTCTCAGATAGTAAACAAACATGAAAAGCACACATTAATGCACAAGGACAACAAATAATTGATAAACAACATAAGATAGACAAGAAAGTTGGTGTAATTAGACATGGATAAGCATGACAAGATAAACACAAGAGAAAAACTTAAACAAATGTATACACAACAATAACAGGTATTTGTAGTGACTATTTCACTCTCCAGGTAATCATAAATACCGAGCCAACTTAGACTTGCCATACATGTAAGTAGTACATTGAAGTAATGTGTGCATATAAGGTATGATTATTATTTTCTCATCTCATTAACAAATCGTTTATTACTCAGCGTTTACAACTGAACCCAACTGCTGGATCATGTGGTATCATCATCACCAAAATTGTTCCTATACTTCCTTTTTAGGTTTAGACTTAGTAGTAAATAGTGAGTAAGCCATGAAGGCTTCATTTCTTATCCCCTTTGGAATTATACCTTCTTTTTTTAAACTGTTTAGGATTCACTTAGAAAATTTGATTAAGACTACAAAACAATTATAAAAAAACACGTTTGTATAAATATCTGTTTTTTTGAGCTTTTTATCATGGCATTGAATATTGGCACTTTCAAACTCTTTGACTACCTTGTACAGCTATATGACTCAATAATCATATGTATTTTAGTTAAGACAACAGTGGCCAAGTTTGTTGAACAACCTGCTCTAAGCAATCCTGAATACAATTATACAGAAAAGGGACCTAGTGCTACAGTGGGTGATGATGAGGCAAATACAGCTGATAATTCTGAACATCATGTAAGTCGTTTATGTATAGGTATTAGCCACTCATGCTTCATATTAATTTTGCACATTGCTGACCTACAGGACTAGTAGTTAAAACACTACAGTTTGACAGTAAAATTAAAGAGTGAGCTAGATTAACAGATGTATGTAAAAATTCGCCACCAGAGTTTATTAATTTAATTATTCTATTATATCATTGTAGATCTACTATTCACCTGTTATACAAGGGGATGTCAATTTCCCACATGAGGTAAATAAGTATTGGAGTTTTAGATGGGTTATGGATTTGATAATTTCATGATGATCAGAAACAGTACTGTATTTCTCATGGCATGATTGACCAAACACATTAATTTTTTTTATTTCAGTTTACGTGGTGAAATGTTCCGTCTGAATTCTTGTATAGCCCTGACAAAATTTAGTGGAGCAACAAATTGATAATGACTATGTTTAAAAAATAAATAAATTATTACTGGTGCAACTAACCCATAATTGTGTATTTAGTATGAAATCGTTCAGTACCAGTCTGATAACAAGTCACTGCCAGCACAAAGTAATGGAGAGGTAAGATACTTCATCTCTTAGAGATATAGACTACATATTATGATTAGGGGAGAAAGAGTTATGTGCACATAGCAGAATATTTTTATTAGGAGATAAGACTAAAATCCCAGTCTTCTGCTCGTCTCACAGATGTAGACTTGATTTCCCAGTTTCAATATATTTATTCGTTCAGACTATCTTATTACTGACACAAGCAAGTATATGCATACTGTCTTGCCACCAACATTGCATTTATACTGGTATTGTGTTCAGCACAAATAGTTATACTTAACAATAAAAAGGCGTGTGCTAGTTAAATTACACACATTGATATTTTAATACACTTTCATACATTCTATGAGCACATTCATTTCTATTGTTACCCTTAGCAGGTGATCGCTGACTATGTGCCATGATCACTTTCACCAGTCAAACTATCACAATAGTTGTTATTACTGCTACCCTCTTCAAACATGACTTTTCTCTGCAGATAAGTACGTAACAGTCATGCTCCTTTTGCTAGTATAAGCTTCTGAAATTCTGTGTGTGTTGCACGAACTGTTAGTAGAAAGATAAAGCCTGAATGAGCTTGTCACGAATTCGTGACAACCACACTTTATTGATGTACAAGTAGATCATGGACTGATGACTCCTGTACGCATGTACTGTTTCGCCAGTCACGAATTTGTGACTACCATCCTCTAAGGCTTAATATATTTCTAGTTTTCTTGAAGCCCAAGTGTAGTCTCTTGCTATGATGTTTTAGCAACAAATGTTAAAAAGAAAATGCTACATTTTAAACATTGACAGTGGCAACAGTTATTACACTAATGGTAGCATTTGCCTACAAAATATATCTTTCATACTGATTAGGTTTGTGTTGGGTAACTTAATATTAGTAGCAAGCATTGATGGGTCACAATTTATAGATAAATTCCTTAAACTCTCATTGCAGTCTGACGATGTCTACGCAGCACCAGCTAAGAATGTGATGGGGCTCTATCAGCAGCTTGATACAATCATGAAAAATAAAGTCACAAGAAACAATGTTGTGTGAGTACCTCACTCCCCCAGCTTACCTCCCTGTTCTTTTAATCATACTTGAAAGTCATTTTTGTGTAGATTTGGTGAATTGCTTGGTTCTGGTCAGTTTGGTGACGTCTACAAGGGAGTATGGGAATGCAAGAATGGCAAGCTAGATGTAGCAGTAAAGACACTGAAAGAAAGATCCAGCGAAGATGATAAAGTAAAATTTCTGCAAGAAGCCACAATCATGGCCCAGTTTAGGCATCCCAATGTGGTTACCATGTATGGTGTGGTCAAGGACAGAGAACCAGTGAGTTAATAAATATTTTAATAGATGTAAAATAATACACAATTTATTATTCAGGTTTTCATAGTCCTAGAAATATTGAACAAAGGAGACTTGAGAAACTACGTACTCTCCTTAGATGGAGATATCAGTCATGACCTACTCAGTTACTGCCGCCAAGTAGCCTCAGGCATGGTGTACCTATCTAACAAGGGCTTTGTCCACAGAGACCTGGCAGCTAGAAACATTCTAGTGTCAGATGACGAGATATGTAAGGTAAGTTAAGTTTATCTGTTGGTTTACATTTTGATATTGACAAAAATTCTTTACCCAAATTACTAGCCTCCATAATGAAAGAACAAAGGAAATTAAAAAAAAGTATATGCAGGTGTGATTTTCCTACTTTTGTCCAGCTATAAGTGACAGTACTTGGGGAAAAGGGTCAGAAAAATATGCTAAATTCTGAAAAATATGACTTTAGTATGTTTAAACAATAGTGTCGTCTATAGCATACATAGTGATGATAAGTGAGTTAAACCAAGCAAATAAATGAAAATTCAATTAGAAATTTATGTACATGTTGTTGATAGGTTTATGGTGAAGCAATACTTTACCATTTTCAAGCCGGTCCATTTGTTTTTTTATTGAAGCACATAGTTCACAAAATCACCCCGCCCCCCTCCCATCCCTTGTAGCAATTCAGGTATCTGCACTTCGAAAACTATTAGTATGATTATGGTGAGGTAAAATACACCTGATGAACAGTTCAAATTCTAATTTTTGTCATTGAGCTAACAAACAGCTAGAACAAGGTATATGACATTTCACAAAATGTAATACCATGAGCTCATCCCAACATACAATATATTATACAATTACCAATGTATGAAAAACACATACACATAAACTACACTAGCAAGTACCGCGCCACACTGTGGCGCCTGATGTACTAACTTGTGCAAATTAGGAGTGCAAGCTTAAGGTAGTTTTATCCATATTTTCCCTCTCCTGCTCTCTTTCTTTCCTCAGCCATTCTGGCCCTGTTTTTCTTATTTCTCTTGTCAACTCGTGAATTCCCTTTTCCTCCTCTGTTTACCTCTCCTGCTGGGTATTATCTTTCAATTTTTCATTGAAGTAGTTATATCAGTCAGCTTTTTCTCACCTGCTTCCATTTTTATTGACCCTTGAATTCTCTTGCATCTCTTATACCAATTATGATTAGCTGCTGTACATGAATAGTCTTTCCCAACTCAGTTCAGTCACCCAGTGTTCAGTTTTTAACAAAGTGGTGGCTGTGTGGTGTAGTAGTTGTGTCCTTGGCTCAGGGCCTGATGTCCCTGAGTTCAAGCTCAACTCAGGCAAATTTCCATCTGATTTTCCATCTGCCTCCTACCAGCCCCACCAGTCCACGTCTATTCTCCTGTGATTCCTAGCCCAGTTCCAGGAGCTTTGCTTGCACGGTTCATTGTGCCTGCCTAGTGCACAGGCATCCTGGCTCTGCCAGGTGCACATAACCGCTATAGTGGTTGCAAGAGAATTTGTATAGGATGCAATAGCTTAGTAAGGCACTTCAGGATACTCCAAGCTGTTAGGTCCCAATGGTTTAATGGTTTGAATGCGCACTCTGCTGCAATGGTTTCAGGTTTGAACCATGAGAATGTAGCTAGCTTTTTTCCTCCCATTTTTTTTTCTCCCATGTTTTCCCTGTCCAATGTTTTCCCCATCAGGTAGTGACTTGTCTTACCAACTCTGATCACCTCATGAATAATACACACATCGTCGTCGGTCAACACTGTTGTCGTTACTGACACACAAGCACATTATTATATATACTAGACTTTAGAGTATCTTGCTCACTCCATGTGCTCAACAATTTATTGCTCTATGTCATGCACTCGTTCTATTTGCAGATTGCAGATTTCGGTATGTCACGTGATTTAGCAGATGAAAATTACTATTTCTCTCATGGAGGAAGGATCCCAGTGCGATGGACAGCTCCTGAGG
>WLWI01001292.1_pt1 | contig 21857 bp, 20 predicted proteins | sample 6701501 | NCBI WGS metagenome assembly WLWI01 (sample SAMN12718690, study PRJNA515312) | sponge metagenome | isolation source: marine sponge | host: Mycale hentscheli | place: New Zealand: South Island, Marlborough, Capsize Point | collected 2014-11-01 | reverse complement strand
GGAATGAAGCTGTACTTGTGAAGCCATTGGAGCAGCTTAAAACTCTGTCTCAACCATGACCAACTCCACCCTGACTGGTACCAGCTCCGACAATTCCACCAACCTTGTATTGAGACTCCGCTGCGTACAGACTCGATCATCATCACTTCAGTTCTTTCCATCGGGATTGCTACCGCTATACTCTTCAGCCCTATCCCTACAAGTCTAAATCTTGTGCTGAACTACCCGCTCCCACTAATGAGCAACCAACTCCAAGCAACATCGGGAATACGCTATCACTTTTGCTCGAGGGACTAACTATTTCCAAAGTTACAACGGCCATCTCAAGGCTCATTTGTATTTCTTATTATTGTTTACAAATGGGCTCTTTTTAGAGCTGTCACAAGTTAATTGATTATCTTACCAAATAAATTGCGCGTTCGCGGTGCTCAATGTTATGGGGGGCGGGGTGAAATTGCGAATCAGTTGTCAACTTGAAAATAAAAATTGATATTTCGTGGAACTGGATCACTGAATTGAATCCAAATTTTGCGCACAAGCAAAACACCACCCTTAGAATAACGCACAAGTAAAACGGCATGAAATTTTACTGTTTACAAAAAAAAAGAATATAGATATTAGAGATATGGCTCTGTAATGTTGCGAAGAAGCCCTCATGCTACCTCTGGAAAAAAAATGAGCGCAGTAGCTCTTTTGGCCGCTTCCAAATAACTCTGAATAGTAGCCAGTGTGCAGAGCTGTATCTCCGTCCCAGGCGGGTCTTCATTCTTCAAATTTGGCTTGCTGGAGTCCTCTATTATTGGTGCTCATTCCACCTGTAACAACAAAGTAAGCCCACGGTACACAGAAAAAGAAATATAAAGACATAGCAAAAACAGTCAATTTGCGGTTACGCGCCTCGGTTTCGGGTGGCAGGGCACCCTTAAATAAGGGAAGTTCCCGGGTAGGAGCTGCCGTGTGAGGGCGCGGCTCAAGTTTAACTACGAGTTGTGACGTAGGACGGACGAATTTGTGACGTCAAAAAAAATGGCGCTTAATGTACGGAATGTCTACGGAGATAGCGTAGTTCTTATACTGTTTTATATGACTTAGTTTCGAGCGGATTGGGATCTAACAACACAAAAAGGTATGGCTAAGCTTATTGTGATTGCAACTAGTCTAAGTTTTGAGATCTGTACTTTCTACTCTTTAAGCTGGACGAACTGTATTCGAGGGCAAGTTAATGAGACTGACTGATGCATTATAAGCATGTTCTGCGTCTACTTTAGTAAATCAAAAAGTTGTTACACATTCAGCTAATATGTGCTATATCATACCATTTTTTTACATCAGCAACCATTCCATGCCACATGAATCTCTCCTTGATCCTGTGTAAGGTCCTGGTGTTTCCCAAATGTCCTGATGACCGGTCAACATGGCATGAATACAAGATTCTCTTCCTTTCCTCATCAGACTGTATATATCTCAGCAATGAGCTCTACAATAACAGTATTTTGGTGTTGAGTTGAATACTCAACAGCATTTACTTGTAAATTCATTGTCCACTAGACGAACCACGAAGGTAAGTCTTGCGTAGGTATGTTCAGTTGTGTGAAAGTATTGTGCGTTACAACTACTATTAAGAATGTCACAAAGAAAACTATAAATAACGTGACTTGATTTTGTTGCTTCTTTTTCAATTCAAACAGTTGCGGGGAGCGGTTACTATGGCATTGAATCCTCTCTACCGCAAACGTAATAAAAAAACTCGACATTATTTTAGTAGCTTGAGTGTTACTTGTTAAAATAAATCATTTAACAATAGTGTAGTTTAAGGCTCGCTCGCCATTTGTGCTTAAGCACACCACTAGTATGTTATAGTTATAAACCAAAATTGGGGTTTGTATGCGATTTATAAAACTCCGAGACACGAGGGCGCAGCCCGAGTGGCTAGGGATTTATAAATCCCAATACAAACCTAATATGATTTTGGTTTATAACTATTTTATAGCCCGGGACATAGTTACCTGGTAACGTTTGCGTTCTTAGTAACCCTTTTCAGGAATGGAACCGAGCCTGAAAAGAGGGTCTGCTGATGGCTCCAGTCGACAGTCACTGTAAAAAACAGCGGTTTGATTTTAAGACCACCGAAGATATGTCCCGATGACTTTTGTCTCCCACAATTTGATTTCGTCCACTTTGGAACTGATTTCAGCATGTTTCGTGTCTTTTGCAACACCATCCTTTTGTAATTCTTTGAACAAATTGTCCAACACAGCATGAAGGGACTGGAACTTAATATTGTTCTTGTCCAGAAAGTGCGGAGGGTGGGTATTGACCTGGCGAGCGTAGCGCAGTATACCAGATAGTAGCAGATAAATGGTTTTTGGTGGAAAAAATTCACTGTTGTTTTCCTAGCTTCTAATGCATACCCATCAGCCAGACATTTACTTCCTCCTCATTTCCATTAATGAACAAGTTTTCAGGAACTTTTTCGTCTACAGAACGGCTGTTTCTGGCAAGTCTCCAACAATCAAAATTGTTCATAGCCTATTGAGTGGAATAGGTTGTAATTTTAGGAACCTTTGTAATGGACATTTTATTGACAGAAAATCCCAAAGCACTTCTTCGAGTCGTTTTTTATCTAAATGGAAAAAACTCTGCTTAACAGGAGACCAAGAACACCGTAACCTGAAACTATCTCAGCTAATTAAATGTACCTCCCCTTCTTTGCACTACCTATATCTGGAAAATTCATTAAAAAATCCTGGAGGTCTAGCCCACTTCAAGCAAGTAGCCAAACGTGTTCCAATTTATTCAAATAATTCAAAAGCAGGTTACAAGTGCCACATTCATATTTTGGACTTGTATTTCAGTAAGCTTCCTCCAGATGCTTGGAAGAAAGATTATTTCTATGTAACGTCCCTAGTGACCCTGATAAGCCTTGGTTCTCACCTGTACCAGTGGGAAAAAATATGCTGGCTACCATGTTAAAAAATATGTGCAAAGCCAACCACTCACGGCGTGCCACAGGAGCTTCGGAATTGTTTCAAGCTGGCGTACCAGAAAAAATTATTAAAGAGCGGACAGGACACCACTCTTTAGAAGCCCTGCAAACATATGAGCGAACTACCACAGAACAGCAGCAAGCAATATCTGATATTTTATCGGCTGAGAAAAAAATAACATTTCATCAAGCTTTACACTCAAAACAAAGTATATCGCAGCAGCACTCCATTCCTATACATATTCAACATATTATGGCACCATGTCAAACCTACCACAACTGCACTTTCAATTTTAACAACAGTGACACAACAAAAACAAAGCAAAGAGAATAAAGAAGAACTACTAGTTAATAGCTAGTTCATTATTTCATCAACATTTAACTTTTCAACAACATTTAACTTTTCAACTCTAGCTACTGATCATTTTACATTATTTCTAATCAAATTTTATATCCAAGTTCTTACTTACTATATCAAGACTCCAAACATAAACAACGAGCAAAGTATAGCGTTAGCTATCTTACTAACCGCCGATTGACGCGTACACGCGGCTAAATTGGAAAAATCGGTAACCCTGTTGACGCGTCACGCGTCGAAAAGAGCGCCCACTAATCCCCGCGAGTAGCTGCATCCCGGAGCCAGGAAAGCCACCGCTGTTGATTGGAGTGCATTATTGACTGGTGTAAGTTTATTATATCCTTATAAAATGTATAGGCTACCGTTAGAAATAGTTGAGTAAATTTAGTTTGAATAATACTGTTATAGTAAATAAGAAAATATTGTTGTATATTCAATAATAATATAGAGTAAGAATAAAATAACAAATATTGTGATTTTAGCTATAAGTGCTCATAACATGACAAGTAGAAAGCTGTCTGCAATTGAGGTACTTGCTCTTCTGCATCAGAATGAAGACGACTTCGATGATGTTTACGAACCTGTTCAAGAGGGCAGTGACGAGGACTTCGACTATGGCAGTGACTGTTGTGCTGAGGGTAGAGATGACTCTGGTGGGGAGGATATGGTCGAGGAATCAGATGAAGTTGTTGTCTCTGACAGTGATGAATATCTACCGGAATTTCATACAAGTATAATAATAATAGTAATAATAATAATAACAATAATAATAATAATAATAATAACAAATTTAAAATAATATTCTCTTATAAGTGAGACAGAAGCAAATTCGCCAGCACTCAATACCAATGATTATATTGAGCCAGCTTCTACTATAGTTACTTCCACCTCCCTCAATATTATACATCTCCCTTGGCAACAAGCCCACCCTGTAGCCCATTTAAAGTGACAATATTATTGTTGAATAACGTAAATGGGTATAACCTCACACATACAGTAATCTCTCTCTTGAGAAACTATTGTGTGGGGCCGGATATAATAATTGTTCGATTCAGAAAATTGAAATAGCTTATAAACATTCTGATTGATGTCATAGCTACATAAAATATTTCAATCATTTCATTTCTCAAGACAGATGAAAAATGATTCAAATTAAAGTAAGACTTGTCTCCATCTGATTCTTTTTTTTTTCAGGTGGATGTTAAATACTGCAACTCCAGACGCTATGTGCTCACTCCCAAGCGCAAGCCTATTGTGAAGGCTGTTGCTCGGAGGGGCACAGTAAGCTTTATCCTCTTTAATTAGGTCTGTGAGAGACTACACAAACTGAGTGTTTCTGTGTCACACTCGACTGTAATTCGGCTGTTGGATAATGTTGGGAAGGACCATGATCAGCAAGATAACCCGTTCTTTCCCAATCCCGCTTAAAAGCGGGTGAAGACCGGTTGGCTTCTCCGAATTTTTAAAAATAGTTACTTTATAGCTAGAACCTTCAGATTGCTGCATACACAGGTGCCCAATGCATTGGAGAAGAATCTAAAATAGCTTTCAGCCAGGGCTGCTTCGACAGTACCTCACAGCAGTTGCGTGTATTTCTTCCTCGGCAAAAAAACAACAACATCGGTTCTTCCTCGAAGTTAAAAAAGTTACCTTCTTCACAGCAGCTTCATTTATGGATCCAGTCATCTCCAGAGCTTTGTAGAAGCAGCGAAAAATCGCTTGAGCCCAGTAGCCTTCCATAACACATTGAAACAACCGCTTCTTTGCCAACCAATTTGCGGTTGGACTTACTGTCTTCTTGTTTTTCTATAAAATCGCCAGTTCAACTTGGGGCCTCCCCATTACTTACAGTCTTAGGTAATGCTTATTACATTATAGGAAAAAAGTGAGCTTATCGTGTGATCTAGGTAACTATGCAAAAAAAAATTCTTTTCGAAGTCAATTTGGAAAGATGGCGTCTACCAGTTATAGTGCTGTGGAAGTTTTAGACTTGCTTGATACTGACTCTAGCGACTCAGGATCAAGTGGAGAGGAGGGAGATGACATCTAGGGCTATAGGAGGCCCTGTATCAGGGTTGGTGGACCAGACCCCGTCAACTCTGATACTGACAATGGAAGTCAAGAAGATGATTGATGTAAGCTTGTCTTTCTCTTGTCTATCTCTTGAAAACTAGCAAGCTTCTGTTGTAGAAAGGACTTATTTATAGCTATATTGAGACAGAGAAAGCTGTTTAGCTATAATATATATATATTTCATTGTGTTTTGAGATTTGAAAGTGGGTTGTGGTTTGTTGAACAATTTCAAATTTAATTTTTTTACCAGAATGTACTACTAGGACCAGATGTGTATGCAGTCACCGACCCCATTGTGAAGAGGGATTGTGAAGAGGACGCAGATGAGGCAACAGGAGCAGAGTCTTCCAGTGATGGAGAAGATGCCGGACCTGGCGAAGTACACTCGGAGCCCCACCCCCCCTCCCAAACAAAAATTCTGTATGAAACCGCATACAATACATCATAAAGTTGCAATTATATAGGATCATGAACAATTTGTTGTTTGTATTACAAATATCTTTGTTTGTGTTTTTGTGTATGTGAAATTGTTTTGTAGTGGAGCTCGACCTCCGATGGCATATGTTCCTTGTGGACACTCATAGATGTCTCCTACATGATCACAATCAGCACCAAACACAACAAACAACATATTTTATTGTTGAACTAATATAATATTGGTATACAATACATCAAACAATATTATTTCTATTTTTTTTTTTTTTTTTATTGATAGGAAAAGTGGAATTTTTGGGAAAAAATTTTTTTTTCAAGTATTAGTACAGAGCCTAAACATTATTCAATTTTCTCAATCAAAAAATGAGGGGAATCCCAAACTCTTGGTCTATTTAGTGATATATGGTTGCTATGGGGTTTTCCCAGCCAGCATTGAATTAACAGTAATGCTCTATTCCGAGGTGGTAAGTAATTATGAAGTGAAGGGGAAAGTATGATTACTTAGCCCTTTATTTAAGTTTTAAAAATATCCAATTGGAAATTTCTGCAGCAAAGTCAAAGGGCACCATGGCACTATTCAGCAGTGAGCGATGATGATCCGTTTGATGACTCTTCCAGTGATTCGGACTCTGACAGTTCTTGGAAGAGCTACTCACCTATAACGTCAGATGATGAAAATTTCAGTGACCTAGACTGTTTCTCTCCTGGTGGTGCTTTAGACACTACTGATGATGATGAAGATGATGATGATAGTGAGCCATCATCTACTGGTAGTTCTTCAAGCCAGCTGGCAAGTACCAATCTACAACAAGATCACCCTCAGCAAACCTCTAAACAAGGTGAGAAAGATTGTAGCCCTGTTTAGGTGCTAATTTTAATGACTACTTACACTTACTGGCAAGTGGTTTATTATGAACTCTGAATGCCTCTCGAAAGATGGGAACCACTTGTAGTCTTCTTTAGATATTAATATAAATGACCCGTTTACACCTATACTTCTTTTGTTACTGTCACAGGGCTCTGTACCTTATACCATGTGTGTGGGGATAACATAGACAAAGGAATAAAGCCTCGGTACATGAGGGTTAGGGACAAGCCACAAGAAATCCATTACTTTCACTCCTATGCAGTGGCAGATCATGTTGATTTGACTTCATTGAAAGACCAAGTTATCCCTACACAGCAGACAGATGCAAAACAAGTTGCAATTTCCCTTTTACCCACGGCTGAAGATGACAAAGCTCTAAAGCAGAACATATGCGAACTGATGTCCAGGATTTGGTATCAGCACTGTGATTTCTTCAAGCTGTCCTTTGATGGAGTAATCAACTGGCACATCAAGCATGACTACTGGAATGAGATGTCCTCCAAGTCAGCAATGGTAAGTAGGGAATAACCATAAAACTATAAAAACATTTAATTTACAATAAAATATATCTACTATATCACTGTGTACTAATAGATTCCCCTTGGAATTTTGCCAAAGGATGAAAACAGGACCGAGCACCTTCAGATAGACTAGTGGGGATCATTCCAGTAGCTGCAGACTGGCATACAAAAGTGAAGGTTCTTGATGTAAGAGAATTAGAGAAAGTTATGAGTCCATTGAGTCTGGTTGTCTTGTTAACCAATTAACAATCCACTAATTAATCAGTTATTGCATTTTATTGACTACACCTGCTTGTTGCCAGGGCCCCATCATAAATTCTTTCAGCAATCTATATTTTAGGCTAGTCAATTAAATAAATATAATAAGGAACATTATTCGTCCACGACCATCAGTGTTGTTATGGTGGTATAAAATATATAATACTACTGTTTTTTTTATAGGTGATATGGAAGTATTTTTATTCACCCCTGTCATCTTCGGACCATGGAACTCTTTACCAGCTTCGCAACAAACTAAATCGAACAAATGTAGTGAAGACACCAAAAAATGATTTTAATGCTTGCGACGACTTTATTGGCATTGTAACTTCTGGTCTGGTTATTTCTGCCACTCTCACCACCTTTCATATGGACAATGTTTCAGACAGTCCATCTGATAGGGACCTTCAAAATATTTGGAGTCTGCCAGATAACGAGAGAAGAAAGGCTTTGATGAGCATGTGCGAACGAGTTTATGACAAGTTCATGAGCTTAAGTTACAACTCTGACTCAACATCAGGTATGCCAAGTGATGGTATTCATGAATATACTGTCCAGCTTTTTCGTATGGCATCGATTTTAATGGAATTTGCTGATGGCATAAGAGAGGGAGATGGACATTGTGTGTTGAGATGTTGGAAGTATATGGTTGTGATGTTCTCTGCTTCTGGAAACAGGAACTATGCTTGTGAAGCGGCTAGCCTTTTACTGCAGTGCACCTACACCATGTCCCCAAGACAGTCAGCTCAACTACTGTGGAGCAGGTTCATTAACACTCACAAACATTCCTGTCGATCTTCACATGGAACATCTTAATAAAATGGCAAAGGAAGCAATCAACTTTTTGGGAGCAAATAAATCAGAAAAAGCTATCCAGCGCGTAGGCAAAGCTATCGGAACATTGTCACCAGTTTTAAACAATTTTGATATGGTGAATAACATATCTACAATGTCCAGCAAACAAGACAGACCTCATGCACATTAAGATGTTGCCATTGTCATAGATGAAATTCGTAAGGCTAAATCTTTGAGAAGGAGGCTGGAAGGAAGCACAGAAGATTTCCAAGACCCAAAGATGCATTGGACAAGAACAGAGATGATTTGGTACAATGGTTAATTAGCAAACTACCTTCCTCAATCTAATTTTTTTTACACTGTTGATCATTCTATAGTTACCTCTACTCATCCATATTATGTTGATTATCACTGTGCATACTAATAATTATCTATTCAAGAACTGAAATGTAATGAGATACTATTAACAAGATTTCCCATACAACCATAAATGATAGTCTTAGGAAAGGAGGTCTTTTCACTTTTCAGCATGCCTACAAACTTTCCAAACGTTATGCTAACGGAGTCATATGAATTGACTGAGTATTTCAAGTTAGCCTTTGTTGGGCATTTTGTTATAACAAAGGGATTCTTTAGTCCCAGGATACGACAAACGGATAGATGATCCATACGAGTGGCAGTAGCTGTTAGTGCCATCATTTTCACTGAAGGTGGTATCAAACTTCGTACCTCACCTATTCTTCGTAAAACTTGACGAAAGCTATCTCCCCTACAACACAAAATATAGTAAAATAAAGTGTTGCAAAAAGAACATTAATTTATAAATAATTGCCTTCTTGATAGTTGCATTCTAGCTATATGCATGAATTACACTAATTGGTATCGTGACACCTATGGAAAGTAGTAATAAACTTTAATATTATCATACCCTCAAATCAATAATCAACTGGCAGATATATATAACTACATACTTACCATTTCTTTACACAATGGGCCTCATCAACCACAAATGCCTTCAGCCTTTCTGAGTAGATATCACTCTCCAACAGTTTCCTCCATTTTCTGTTCTTAATAATCAACTCAGGTGTGATAAAAATTAGTTGGAACTAATCTCTCCAGAAATATAAGTACATGTTAGTTCCCGTTGCTATATTGTTACTAGGTGTACTAACTTGGTAAGTGTGCACTATTTTTTTCCTTTAGGTATATGAACTGTGCATACTAACCACCCTTGGGGTATTGCTATTTTTGAGTTTTAGTTTAATAGAATAGGCTAGATAAAGGGGAGCTGGTTACTGAGGCCTGGACATGCATATCCGACCTATATGGGACCAGCCACATAGTTGGGATAACTCTCCCCTGACAACTCTCCAGCTGAGGCTCATACCGCTGGAATTTACCTTAGCTAGCTGCTTAACTGGAATTTACCTTAGCTAGCTGCTTAAGTGCTTAGGGCAGAGCAGCCCAGGGTAGAGTTAGATCAAGATAACAGCTGGCAGCTACAATGCTAAAGTAGGTGTGCTTCAATTGAATTTTAATTGAATTTTAATTTTGGGCCGAAAACTCGCTTGACACGCCATTTCTTGAAAATGCTGATAAACAAAGTTACTAGTGGAAACTGGGCATGCTAAACGGGATCTAAAATAGTTAGAGCATGCCCTTAGGTACTGGTGAATTTAGTGCACAAAGCCCTCCGGCCGTAGGCCCTTGGGCTTCAGTGCACTAGCTAAATCCACCAGTACCTAAGCACTTATGCTCTAACTATTACATAGTCCCTTTGAAGTGTAAATTGACTCCTACAGTGAATTAAAAAATGGAAAGAAATATTCAAGTACTCTACCTTGTAGTATAAGAAAACAAACATACACAAAAAACTATGTTCTAAACAACAAAGTTGTCATAAATAACTGAGAGGTCGATGTTTTTTTCAAACATAACTTGATGTACCATAGCTCAGAACACAGTTCAAAATTCACACATAGCCTTTCTTCGTTGAATTAAGCCTCTTTTTTCAGGACTTACCTGATCTTTCATGATCACCACAAGGGGAGTCACAACAATGATAATGGAGAATCCACGTTCCTTATTTGCCAGCGTGTCAAATGTGTAGGGTAAAATAGAGTAGCATAAGCTCTTCCCATAGCCAGTAGGTAGAACAGTGAACACATCCCTACCTTCAACAAATGCTATAGTGACATCTAGCTGTTCAGGCTTCATAATCGGGTATCCTAGCTCTCTAGCCGCTTCAACAATGCTCGTGCTTATACGCTGCTTCACAGCCGACATTTTACTGAGACGCTCTCTACACTAAGTGTTGAGTGAGCTCCACGAGCCCGCCTACGCTTTCGTTAACAATATAAGTGGTAGATGACCACAGCATTTGAATGCTGCAATCTCAGATCTGATTGGGCCGCAACGTACGTTGCAGCGCAACACGGGTTCAGTGCAGGCTTGACACCCGGTCGGGTTCGTAAGGTGAATTGGGTAGATATTCCACCCACCGGCTATAAATTAGGAACTTTCTTTTTGAAACAAGCCACCGTCTCTGATACAGGAATGAAGTTCTTACTTACTGTGTGTCTTCTGCTGGTGTTTGTTATCACTCTAGTGCCCCAAGTTTTAGCAGGTATGTTCAGTGTTCCATAGCCTACTTATACTAATGTACTGATGATGAGTGGCTAGTTAAGTGCAGGATGTAAAATTGCGAGCAAATTTTAAGTCCTTTTTTTTTTTATTGTGGACTTTCATTCCTGTAAGTCCAGCCATTGGAGCTATACATAATTATTAAAAATGTGTTTGTTGTTAGTCAGAATTAATAGATTAGGTTCCTACCACATTGAATATATCTACCTAGCTAGTTAGTTGCATGTATTCTCCTAGAATATTATAAGAATCAAGACTTTATATATATGCATGGGTTTGTGCATAGCAATAATAGAATGAACCATACTTTTAAATTCCTGCATAAGTCTATGAAGTCCTGGAGTTTAATGTTCCAAGGGATTAAGGGATTTTTAGAAATTATAATTCACGAAATCTGGAAGCAAGAACACGATTATATAAAAACGGCATGACAAAGCGGCACTTCAAAAAGCCTCTGACACTAAGATCAGAAGGAATGACAAGCAACAACCAGTGTGCACATGTTCCATTCTCATGTGTTACTGTAAGTATGCTTACATGCATCCAGTTACAGTCCTGCCCCATCTCTTTTGTCCTTTCTCCCAGAGGATGACTCCCAGTTTACTTCTGATAACCACATCAAAGATGCTCCCTTTTGCCAAGTACATGTATTTCATTAGAAATACACACCATGCTATTACAACTGATCTATAGTGTGCACGTGTTGAAATGAATGGCTGAGGACTTAAAATTATCATGCATGAATCTTGGAATGCTACAGTTATAATGAAAAATAAGCAAATAAATTTATAAATATTAATAATAGTAATTATCATAATCATAATCATAATCATAATAAAAGTGGGGCAGAGACAATAATTACAATGGCCATCATCAGGTTTGACCATTACCAGAAGTTATAAACTAAAAAAAATGTTTTTTATTCATTCAGTAAATCCGTGCTGCTCCTTTCCCTGTGAGAATAGAGCAGTATGTGTTGATGATGGGGACAAGTACACATGTGACTGCACAAGAACTGGTTACTATGGTGACAACTGTGACATACGTGAGTATTATAATTGTCATCCTTTGATATTATGTCCAAATTCATACTGTGTGATATTTTTTTACTAGCCCACTGGTCTACTTGGTTCAAGAAATTGATAAAGCCACGGCAGGAAACCCTTCACTACTTACTGACTCACTTCAGTTGGTTATGGGGAATTGTGAACAATGTGGGGTTTATTCAGGACTTTATCATGAGAGCTGTCTACTTTTGTAAGTTTCTTTCACTCAATGTCAATCAGGTTGTGTTTACAGGCAAATAAAGAATAGATAGTTAGGCAAATCGTAAGTCCTTTAAAACTGCTTCAATAGCCACTGGTTTGAGCTATGTTCATCTGGGTTGACAAAGAAACTTAATTTATCTCATGGTGGCAATTTGATGATTTGTTCTTTTTGCAACTATCCGTAATCTGATACCATAAATCAATATGGTTACCATTGGCATGCTCTCTTATAATGAAGCTGATTTACTCACAAGTATCTTAGCTAGTGTGGTAAGCAGATGGAATCCCTGAGTCTTTGTAAATAATTAGGGGAATCTTTAAAGTGTTTATCTAGAAAGTAGTACTGGGAAGCCAAGACCATTTATAGAAACAGGAAAAAAAAATCACAACAAGCAAAAAAACATACTCTGCTAATATTCTATTATTGCAAATTCAAATATGTATATGCAGCTTGTATTGTAGAAATTCTCATTAATAACCACCAGAAAAATATGAATTTTGTGTCTTTGAAGTAGCTACTGTGTAAAGTTTCAAACTTAGAGGTCATACAACTGTGGGCTGAATAAATTTACACATGATACTGAGAAATACCACATCCTCTATGTAACTAATTTTAATAAAACAGAAGCCATAGCTGGCATGTAGACATTCCGCAAGCTATAAGGAAATCCTGTTAAAAGGTAAGGGTATACTTTTCACCCACTCAACTGAATGTGTTATGAATATCATATAGTCTGTTACACTTGTAGTGGTTTTAACATGTGGTTTTGAATGCCCACCTTGTAGGTGTTTGACTTTCTCAGCAGTGTGATAACATGGAATTGAAACGATATTATAAACTGTACCTGTCACAGGTTATGTCATATCATAAATGATAAATAGTGTGCAGTTCAGTTTAGTGCTCTCGTAAATGATATCTTGAACATTAAAGTTTTAGAATTAAATGCTTTGAAATAAAAATCTTCCAGTTTCTTGACATTCCCATGAGACATCCTTGTAGGTTCTTTGTACAGGGAGATCAATGTCTCAATAAACCTCTTCTCCTCTTTAGCATAAAGATAAGTAGTACTACCTTATGGAATAGGAAATATAAAGTTAACTGTGGGATTTTAGGGAAGTTTTTAATGCATTCTTTGCTTTCTAAGTTTTGGTTTAGTCAAGAAATAACTTTAAAGTGTAGCTATAGAGAAGAAAGAAACTCATTAATATTCAGTATTGAACCTAAGAAAGTATCATCTTAACGGAGGTATATTTTCAAAATTATTTAAGTTTTTTTTTGTGAGAACTTACATATTGTGTATTCAATTTAACAATCATCTGACTTGTCTTGTTTTTTCTTGTGTCACAGCTAGAACAGACTTCATTCCAGTTCCCCACGTATATACCAGTGATCATGACTATGCCACTCTAGAAGCTCACTACAACCGATCCTACTATGCCAGAACACTCCCTCCAGTTCCTGAGAACTGCCCCACACCACTTGGTGTACATGGTAATTAAATTACATAGTACTACATTTGCAGCTAATGGGGCTCGATGTATGACATGGTTGGTTAGTTTAGAAGTTTATATTCATAGCTTTGAGAGACATTTACTACGCTATATGTCTGCTCCTCAATTATGTAGTAACTATGATGTTGGTAAGGTAGTTAATTAATAAATCATGCATACCAACCCTCATAATCTCACTCATTCTCACATAATTGGTATGTTCCAATTCATTGACTGTAAAATTCAATTTTCATTTGTTGTGTATTAGGAAAAAAAGATCTCCCACCACCTGAGGAACTGGCTAACAAATTGTTGAAAAGGAAGGAATTTGTAACTGATCATGCCAACACGTCTCTACTTTTTGCATTCTTTGCTCAGCATTTCACTCATGACTTCTTCAAGACTGTCTACCACAATCCTGCCCACACTTGGGGTCGCCATGGAGTGGATGTGTCCCACATTTACGGCCAAGGAGTCGAACGAGAAAACATATTGAGGTCTTTCAAAGACGGAAAGTTAAAGTCTCAGGTGAAGTAGAGTTCAATATCTCATAATATTAGAACCACTATAATAGTATGTCCAGGTTGAGTTGGCGCGACCACAAATGTGGCAAAAGAGGAATGCACTTTGGCAAAACCGGAAACCAATTAAGGTCACATGACAGTAGTAGCTCAAACGCGATGTGAAAACATCAACGCCCACGGGTAAAAATGGGGCGGGTCAAAGGTGCGCGTTGTTACGATAAGTTTACTTGTTGAAATGAAGAGAAGAAGCTATGGCAGTGTCTTCCGTAGCTGAATTCAATATATGCCCGGTTATAACTAATCACTCTTAGTTTATCATTTATACGAGCTTCTTATAGTTGTGCTCTAAAAGGCTACAGATGGTGATCTGGAGCTACTAAATTTTGGAGGAAAAGAAGCGAAGAACTGCGGCTGAACGCCGCCTTAAGTAACTCTAAAAACAAAAGTCACCGTGTTACCGTGCCAACTCAACCTGCACTTACTATAGGATTCATCATTAATTCAATTAAGTTGTCTACTCATTTTTGGTTCCAACTGGTCAGGCTGTAGCAATATTAATTTTAGTTCAAAGCCACTTTTATTTCAATTTGTTCCTTGCACTCACCTCCCACACATAGCTTCATAAGCTTTCAACATTCCAATATCAGAGAGGCATCCATGGACTTCTTGTAATCGATCAGGTTTTCAGATAGCTCATACGTAATGGCTTCATACCTGTTTGTGCAGTGGTATAGCAGGAGAAATACAAACGGCCAGGTTACCAACTAGTCTTGTGTAGTCATACCCTTTACCAATCGCAATGCTGGAAAGGGTCTGGTCAACTGACATAGTGTAAGTTGTGTTTGCATTGTCAGCAAACTAGGAGATTACGGTAAATTCCTGCGGATATGGTCTAATTAATATTTTAGTGACTTATATTTTGCTCCTGCTTCGTGAATGGAATTCAATGTGCTCGCACTTTAAGTTACTGGGTTAGACCACTCCACCTACATGTTACCGCCGCTCTATTGTCTTCTCTATTGTTCTTCTCAGCCTAATTAGCTGGGGGAGGCTGCACAACTTACTTAATGTCAGTTGACCAGACCCTTTCTCGCTTAGTGATTGGTAAATGGTCTGTCTACATGAGACTAGTTACTGCCTGTAGTGGACCATAATGTGATAGCTACGAGGCTTTGGATCCATTGCACTAAGGCCGAGTATAAAGTGATAATATGAAATACAGAAATCTCGCCTCTTACCTTGCTTCAAACTCACCTGCAAACTTATTGAGTATTGTAATATTAGTGCAGTGGTTGTCTGCAAGTACCAAGTATTATCTCGGAAGACTCAGTGGTATTGGATATAGCTAGTCTTTCTCTTGCTCAGTATCTGTGTGATCTCTAGGAGGTAACTCTTTAGAGTCTTCCCTAATGGTTTCGTTGCCATAACCATTATTTTGAAATACTTTGTGTAGGTATTTCTCTTCTTTCTTCAAGTTTTCGATCATATTAGTTACCCTCCTAGCTCTCTGATACGTATTAGTTACATATTAGTTACCCTCCTAGCTCTCTGATACATATTAGTTACAATATTAGTTACCCTCCTAGCTCTCTGATACATATTCCTAGCTCTCTGATACATATTAGTTACCCTCCTAGCTCTCACACAAAGTACTTCAAAATAATGGTTATGGCAATGCAACCATTAGGGAAGCCTCCAAAGAGTTACCTTCTAGGGATCACACAGACACTGACTAAAAGAAAGGTTTGATTCTTACTATTCCATACATAGCAGGATTGAGTGAGAGTTTTCAGAGAGTGTGTAGAGACTTTGACATCAAAACAGCATTTAAGTCGGGTAAGGCACTAATATCACATCTTACTAAAGCCAAAGATACTAGCTATACCCATTACCACCGAGTCATCTATGGTGTATAGCATACCTTGCAGCTGTGGTAAAGTATACATACCGGTAGGTGAAATAACTAGAAGGCTTGAGCAGAGAGTGAAAGAGCATCGATGCTTGCAAGAGAGGTGATGAGAAGGTTTCAGCCATTGCTGAACATGCTTAACAGCAACATCTCCTCATTAAATGAGAAGAGGTAAAAGTCGTAGACAGAGCCAGTAAGAATTGTGAGTTAAAGATCAAGGAAGCACTACACATACAAATGACACCAGACAACAAGTTTAATCGAGACATAGGTTTAGAGCTTCCAGGATGCTGGCTGTCTATGTTGCGTGCAAATCACCCTTCAGGATAATATAATAAACAGTAAGCGTAGCCTTCAGTACAATCTTGCTGTTTACATTATGATTGTTATATCACCACGGAGAGTTCAACCTCAGTTGACCCCTGAGGAGGACTTCGGCAAAAAGTCGAAACATTGGGTTAAGTTTTAATCAGCATAGTATTATTGGCTGTTAGAATGAGAAAAATTGCTGGAGTATAAGCATTCTACACTTTTTATTCCTGAAAGCTTCATTTGGAAATAGTCAAAGAAGAGGCTTCACTAACCCAAACAAGATTAAATGCTAGACTGTTAAAACTGTTGTTGTTGTTGTTTTTTGTTCTTATCGGCATTTAGCTCTTGTTTGATAAAAATACATTATAAAATACCACGACTTCCCATTCTTATTGACATTACCAATCTGCAAACAACATTTCACCCATTCCACTTTTTATTTGCTGCCTCATTAGCTTAATAATAGAATGTGAGTTTCTGGTATAGGGTCACAGTTTCAACTACAGTTTGAGTTTTATTGAGACACATTATTTAATAGTGATTAGAATTTCAATTTACCAATTTTGCACAATATGTATAAATTGAAATCTTGGAAGTAAAACATGGAACTAGTTACCTGACATCATTAGTTATAATAAATGAAACTATAGGTACTTAATGGAGAAGAATTCCCTCCTTATGTTAAGGATGCCAACGTCTCCATGCAATATCCAAAAGGTACCAAAGAGGAGCAGAAATTTGCCTTGGGACATCCTTTCTATGGGCTCCTTCCAGGACTCTTTGCCTATGCAGTGATTTGGTTGAGGGAACATAATAGAGTGTGTGATATTCTGAAGGTTGAGCATCCTCATTGGGATGATGAGAGGTTGTTCCAGACAGGGAAACTCATCATCACTGGTAAGTTATATAAATCTTGTGCTATTCAACAGTGACACTAATTTGGGCTATAATTTCTAATTATAATGTAGCAAAATTATGGCCAAAGTATTCTTATTTTAATACTATACTACATTTCAGTTTTGTGTCTAAATTCTTTCCAGTCATTACTGAATCTGAATACACTTTATTGTAAGTATTAAAAATTGGTGAAACATTCTGCTGTCAGTTCAACGAGCAGGGAGAAATATATATGAACAAAACTTTGCAGTACACGAAGCATTGAAAATGTTTTATCAAAATTAGCATTATAATCTTCCCAAGTCATTACTTGTATGATGTACTAGAACTTCAGGATAAAGTGACACTGATGGTTATTAATATATACTTTAGAAAAGCTCAAGTCTTATGAATTAAATTTATTCTTGTTACATTTTTAAATTATTGTCTATTCCATAACTACCATAAAGTGGGTTAGTGCTCACCAAGGCTCTATTTGGAAATGCTATAGTTTAAAATTTGAAATAGCTATAGTGTTTAGATGTACACTTCACACAAAGTATTTGAATGCCGCCAATTTTCAGACTATTGTTTTCTTAGGCATACAAAATTCACCAAGTGCTTCTAACTTTAATGATACCAAAAGTGTAACAAAGAAGAAGATAAATATTTTGGATTTCATTATGAAAATAATGCTATTGCAAATATAGTCATTCGGTTGATATTATATTGAATAAAGAAGTAATATTGTCTATGGTTGAATGACAAGCTAAGCTAGGAGATAAGTACATATATACATATTGTATATAGTCGTATTTTTCAGTTTTCATGCAACTAGATCACCTTTGTTCAAATTTAATTGTACAGGAGAAGTTATAAAAATTGTCGTTGAAGATTACGTCAATCATTTGGCCAACTACAACCTCAAAATCATATACAAACCTGACTTGCTATTTGGAGATGGTTACGACTATGACAACCGTATCCATGTGGAGTTCAATCACATGTACCACTGGCACCCGTTCAATCCTGAGGAATACAACATCAGTGGCCACACGTACTCCATAGACCAATTCATGTATCATCCTGAAGTAGTTGTCAAACATGGCATGAGCAAGTTTGTAGACTCCATGTCTAGAAGTTTGGCAGGAAGGGTAAACAATGCATACTACAAAATGTTTCACCACTCTCATCATTTTGTGGTTTTTTTCTTTTTTCTTTCCAATTACATCGGGCAGAAAATTGAAAGATTGATTATAGACATTTTAGTGTTATTATTCTTACCAAGATTGCAAATATGTAGCTAGATTAATCTAAACTACATTGACACTGTTTGGAAAGGGAATAAGTTCCGGTAATTTACTTCGATATCTGTTTTAATTATTAATATTAAATAATAACGTGATTGCCCATTATATTTTTGTTGATAATTCTATGATACGCTCATTGGCTTGAAAACTTCATTAGTTAGCCACAATGATAATTTACACAAGTATCAGTAATATCTATGAGCTTGTTTTTATAGATGTCCCATCACAATCATGGCAAGTATACAGTTGAAGTTGGAATAGAAGTCATTAAGCATCAGAGAAAACTCAGGATGCAATCTTTCAATAACTATCGCAAGAGATTTGGTCTCGAGCCATACAAGACATTTGAAGAAATGACTGGAGGTAATATTAGCATATTATTAGGTACTGAACAGAGCCTGATAACTGTTGCCACATAGAAAATGCATTAAAGTAAACAGGATGTGGCTTAAGGCAATATTTTTCCATATCACCTGTGTTCATAGTTATTACGTTGGGTTATTACGTCCCCCTAGGTTGTAGAATTGTTCGCGCATGAGCAGTACCTAATAAATTTATTATCCATTGGATACCCGAGAATATCACTCGTCTGATTGGCGGTATTTACGCGAGTGCCTGCGGCACTCGCGTAAATACTAAGCCAACAGACTCGTAATATTCTCCTGTATCAAATGAATAATATATATTTATAAGAATTGTATTAATAAAAATTCATATCAGCAAGTTAGTTTATTTGCTGAAAATCAGCTACCACAATTTTAATGCATAAATAACAGGAAATTAATTGGGTTCAATATTGTTCAATTTGAGGCTACGTTTGTGAAGTTGTACATGTTATTGTAACACTATTTGTATTTCTTCAATATATAATCACTAACGTTCACTCACAGATCAATAATCTTATTCTAACATTTTAGCAAAACTTGTGAATATACATTTTAACAGAACAAGTAAATATGTGGTAGCAAATAGCAATTAATTCTGAATCACAATTTTATAGTAACTCCATGCATATTTCACACATTATTATTATATTTTCCCTTTTTTTTCTGGATTGCAGGTGATGAAGAACTAGCAGCAGAGTTGGAAAATGCTTATGGAGATGTTAATGCTGTGGATTTGTATGTTGGGTTTTTCATGGAGAAACCTGTCGGCAACTCACCCTTTGGCATGACCATGATGACTTTCGGAGCTCCATATTCTCTGCGAGGCTTATTGTCCAATCCAATCTCAAGTTCCAGTTACTGGAAACCCTCCACCTTTGGGGGAGAAGCTTGCTTTGAGATTGTGAAGACAGCAAGTCTGGAGAAACTCTTTTGCCAAAATATTGCCAGGGAGTGCCCACTTGTTGCATTCAGAGTACCTGAGGATATTGCTCGTGAGACAAGGAAGAATTTGTCAGCTAGAAAGAGAGATGAACTTTGAACACAGTTTATTTTTTTAATTTAAAAATAGTTTATAATATTATTATAGCCATTTAATTTTTCAATAGAAATTTTTAGTGTTTTACAGTGACTTTCAGTTAGTAAATTGCAAGAATCATAGATTTGAGTCAACTTATAGTAGTGAAGTAGTCTGGGATAGCTGACTATACTTTCAGTAAGGTTACAAGTATCATGCAATAAAGAGTCAGCAACTCTGGAGCTACAGTGAATCCTGTGCATGTGTGTGTGAATGTCCAATAGCAGCTATTTCAAAGACTAATGCAGCCAGTCTTACCTCGGGACCCTTTACCTACTGCTATGCTTGCCTTTTATTTATTGGTGAAAATGTTCCGAATTTTCATTGGATGTTTGTAACTAACCTGGTTAATACCATAAGACCACTCTGAAATTCCCTACTTGTGTTTATATTAGTAGCTACTATAAAACAATGTTTTCGTAGATTCTAGCTGGCTGCTACCACACCTAAGACTTGGATGGTGGACTCTGATTTATAATCAGGTGGAAAAAAGTGAATGTTAATTCATTCCCAAATCTAAAAATATGTCATTTTTGAGCCACAGAGCTATAGCTTTCATTGTGTTAACTTTAATTATTATGTCACTACTCTGTTAACCGCACTCTTTGGTCTTGTGTAATCATTTTTGTTCAGTGGTAATAGTATACATAGTGTTTGAAGCTGTAATAAATATCTAAGTATTGATATAGTGTCTACGTAGGAGCCAACTGTTTCAATCATCATCACCATTCACAATATTCATTCCTTTGATCTCACTGATTCATCATTCACTGCATTTGTGAACTCCAAGTTTCTCTGAATGAATATTTAAATTCCACAAGAACATTTGATTCAAGTGAACCTTTTCTAAACATTTTACACACTACTAATCCGTATAATATTCCTCAATGTTATTGCAAATTGTACAGCTAAGTGAACTACAAGATAATCATTGGGTTGATAGTTGGCATCTTGTAGTTCAAAATTGAACTCATCTCTTTTTTGTTCAGTTCACTCGAGTTGTTTACAAGGTTTTATTTTATCATTAAATTTCTCAAATCATCCTTATCATTCCCTGCCCCGCAATAATTGAAGGCAAGGGACGGTTACGCCAGACGACCCTATTAGCTATCTGATTAGAGATCCTTTCCAATTTGTGAAGTTTAGAATTATCCATTATCATTGTCCAATTTCTATAAAGCTTGTCTAATTGTACAATTCTTTTCTATAGCACTTACTGTTGAGGTAGTGCTTCTAGCTTTTGAATAAACACCATATAGATATTAACATTATGTAGCCATATATTTTTCTAATACTGTTATACTAAAAAAGCTGAATGTTTTCCTTATTAGCGTCTCAACTGTATTTAGCTAAGTGCTGCTCAACAATTATAATTAGTCTGAAAAGCCGAAAGGAAGGTAAACGGTAGTCTCGCCAGACTACGTAATGACAAAACAGTGTAATCAGTTTATCCAAGCTGAAGTTACTTGATAACATGAAGCCTTCATGGAAGAACATTGTGCAAAAGTTCATAATGTCTTTCTCAGACTTTCACCCCTAACAATATAAAATACAGAATTGAAATGTTCGTTCGCCTAAGCGAGTGAGGTTCTAGTCTGGCGGGCCAGACCCTTTACCTTCTTTTTTATGGGCGGGGGAAGGAAAAGGGTCTGGCGTCACTAGCATCAACGACTTGTTCGAGCCACCCCGATTTTGGGGTGGCGGTTTTAGCACATTCCTTGGTACATTCGTCATGGGACGTCATTATAATGCGTCATTATACGATTCTT
>WLWI01001289.1_pt1 | contig 21885 bp, 22 predicted proteins | sample 6701501 | NCBI WGS metagenome assembly WLWI01 (sample SAMN12718690, study PRJNA515312) | sponge metagenome | isolation source: marine sponge | host: Mycale hentscheli | place: New Zealand: South Island, Marlborough, Capsize Point | collected 2014-11-01 | reverse complement strand
ATTAAAATTATTTTTAAATACGAAATATGTCTGGGGTGGAAAAACATTTAAAGGAATAGACTGTTCAGCATTACTTCAAATGTTTTACTATTATAATCAATCTTTTTATCCAAGAGATACAATTAATCAAATTAAGTTTTCAAAAAAAAAAGTTAAAAAAAAGATATTTAGCAAGGGTGATATTATTTTTTGGAAAGGACATGTCGCCTTATGTATAAATTCAAAAAAACTAATTCATGCATATGGGCCAGAAAAAAAAGTTTTAATCATGCCAATTTTAGAGACGATAAAAAGAATTGAAAAGACTGCAAAATTGGAAATAAAAAAAATATCTCTTATAAAATATTAGCTTCTACCAAAGTCGGGTTTACTCACGTCTTGTTTTAATTTAATAATTTTTGATCTTACTTTTTTAGTTTGAATTAATTTATTTAAAATTGATTTATTATTTTTTGAATTAATATCTTTTTTAAATGAATTTAGGTTCTTTATAAATAAATCAATAGCTTTTGAGATATTTTGTTTATTATTAAAAAATATATCTCTCCACATGATTTCATTAGAGGCTGCTATTCTTGAAAAATCTCTAAGTCCACCTGCACTGTATTTAATCAAGTCATAATTTTGTATTTTTTCAAAATCTTGAGCTGATTTAACTAAATTGTATGCAATTAAATGCGGAAGATGACTAGTAATAGAAAATATTTTGTCATGTTTTTCAGCTGTCATAATAACTATTTTTGAGCCCATTCTTTTCCAAAAATTACTTAACATTGTTAAATGTTTTTTCTTAGTATTTTTATCTTTAATTAAAACGCACCATTTATTTTCAAATATGTTGTGCTTTCCATTTTCAGGACCACTAACTTCTGACCCAGCAATTGGATGACCTTGTGTCCATGCTATATCTTTTCTTAAAAATTTTTTAATAATTTTAGAGGTTTCTATTTTTGAAGAACCAATATCAGTGATAATAGTTTTTTTAGACAAATGCTCATTCATCTTTAAAATAATATTTTTATACTCACTCATTGGAGTGCATAAAATAATTAAATCAGATTTCCTTACACCCTCCTCTAATTTTTTTACAATTATACCAGGTAATTTTAATTTTTTTATCTTGGAAATATTCGAAATAGATTTTTCGTAAATAAAAATTTTGTTAGTAATTTTTTTTTTTTGTTTTTTTCTCAATATTGATGAGCCTAGCAAACCACATCCAACAATTAAAATATTTTTCATATTAATTTAATATATTTTTTACAGCATTCATAAATGCTAAATTTTCTTGTTTTGATCCAATGGTTAATCGTAATTTATTTCTAATATGATAACCGTCTTCTGTAGATCTTACAATAATTCCTCTTTGCTTTAATTTTTCATAAAGATATTTAGCTGTATGCTTACAATTTTTAAAATCTAGTAATAGAAAATTTGCTGAAGTAGAATTTGAAAAAATTTGATATTGCTCTAGGTAAGTCTTGATTTTTTTAGCAAATAAAAAATTATGTTTTATTGATTGATCAATAAATTTTTTATCTTTTAGCGCCTCAGTTGCTGCCAATTGAGCAATATGACTTACATTGAATGGAGGTTTAATTATATTTAAAGCATTTATAATCTTTTTTGACCCATAGCCCCACCCCACTCTTAATGAAGCTAAACCAAATATTTTAGAAAAAGTTCTTAAAATAAAAACATTATCCATGTTTTTAAATAATTCTAATCCTGATTTGTAATCTTCATTTTTCATGTATTCTGCATACGCATCATCAATTACCAATAAAATTCTTTTATTTAATTTTTTTCTAAGTTCTATTATTTCTTTTTTAGTTAAATAAGTTCCAGTAGGATTATTTGGATTACATAGAAAAATTAATTTTGTCCGTTCGGTGATCAGCTCAGAAAGTTCATCGATATCAAATCGCCAGGCTTTATCTTCTTTACGGTGAAGACGCTTTATATTTGCCCCGATCGCTTCACCAAGCACCAGTGGTTGCGGCCAGCCTGGCACATCGACAATCATCTCGTCTTCTGGCTGTAGTAGTTGACTTATCGTCAGGAAATTGGCTTCTGCTGTACCCGCCGTTATTAAAACATTAGCTATATTGCATTCAACATTTGTACCTGTACGGGATATAACTTTTTCGCGTAGCGAGGGCAGGCCCTGGAAGCTTTGCGAAGACCAGTCCAGAGATAGTTCAGGGTCGAGTTCATTAAGGAAGTCTCCAAGCATGGGAGGCTCACTGAGGGAATGGACAACAGACGCAGCTGGCTTCGCATCCATTCCGGACATAAATCGTTTGAATAACTCGTGTGCGCGTACATACATGGCGTTCAGTTTTTACAAAGCAGTCTTAGCGGATTCTTTACAGCATATCGTTATCTTTGTATTAAATCACGGACGTGATCAAAAACGCCCACAATATAGTGGGCGTTATAATGAAACCGGTAAACGGCTCTAGTAGTGACCTAGTAACTCCACTTGATAGTTGCACCGATGGTTCTTGGCCGTGCTGCAATCAATGACTCTGGATCCTGGAAGGTATTGATGCCGTCATAGACCGCCAACTCATCACCGACATTCTTGACATAGGCCCCGACTGTAAAGTGGTCAGTGACTTGCATTGAGGCAAACAGGTTCATGACTGTATAGGAATCCAGGTTGATATTGAATAGATCTGCCGTTCTAAACTCGGTATTGGTTGAGTCTCGGTAGGTCAAGTCTGCAATCAGCGATAAAGGCTTGCCCATCACCTCTGTGTCATAGGTCGCAGAAGCATACAGCTGCAAGTCCGGTGTGTTCGGTATCTCATCCCCTTTCAATCCCACAATAATCAAGGGTGAAGCCGCTAACGCCGGCTGGTCGGTGGTTAACTCATGATCGATGAGATAGGTGCCGGTCAGGTCAAACTGCAGATTCTCGTTTGCCAGCCACTTTATCGCCCATTCAAAACCGTTCACTTCAGCGGCACCACCATTGGTAGTAAAGGGTGTGGCACTGACAGGGTCACGGGGTTCAACCTGAATGTTGTCCCAGTCAATCATGAAGATAGAGGCATTCAATTGTAAGGAACCATCGAGTAGTCGGGATTTGATACCAAACTCGATATTCTCCAGGTTATCCGAATCAAAAAACGGAGGCACACCTGGTGAGAAAGGCTGGTTGGCGTTATTGACACCGCCGACCCGATAGCCTTCTGAGTACAGGCCATAGACCATGATGTCATCAGAGACGTCGAATGACAGGCTGACTTTTGGTTTTACCGTATTGTCATTAATCTCAATGAGACCAATAGCGTTGCCCTGGGCGTTGGTGCCAATGGTGATACCGGCGGCAGCGCCGACCGAGCCACCAAAGTTATGCAGTGTCTGTTGCACGGACTCCTGTTCAGTTTCAAAGGCACGGACTCCGACCAGTAACTCAAAGCGATCCATGAAATTGTAGGTGACTTCACCGAAGAGAGCCTTTTGAGTGGTTTCATCCTCTCTTAGGCGACCGAAAAAGGCGGTGCCCCCGGCAAAGAAGTCATTGGCATTGGAAGGGTCCCACGGTAGCGCAGAGTTACCATTCCCATCAGTGGTTGGTACCTGTACTTCGAAACGGTTCTCATCTTTCTGATAGAAGAAACCTGCGACAAAATTAAGTGGCCCGTCGAAGGAAGAGGCAAAGCGTGCCTCGACCATAGTGGTTTCATAGGTCTGGGGCTGTAAGGTACTGCCCGGGACTGGTACTCCAAAGAAGGCTAGTACCGGCGTGCTATCAAAGACAAAATCAATGTCGTGCTGAAAGTTACTGGCCGAGATGGTCGCGGTACCCACATCAAATTGATATGCGGCTGTCGCACCAAAGAGCTCTGCTTCATCGTTACGGGGGTTGGTAGTGATGTCCGTATTCACAAAGTCCTCCGTCGGCGTCAAGGCCTGTAATCCAGGGATGGCCACTGGCAGACCGATGCCCACAGCCGTTGCGGCTGCCGCTACTTCCGGTCGTAAAGCAGGCCAGGCCGGGGCGCCTTTGCCGGTAAAGCGTGAGGTGCCGCCTGTCTCAAGATCCTGGTTTAGATACATCATATCCAGAGTAAAGCGATCGTTCGGTGTCCAACGCAACATAATGCGCCCGCCCGTGGTCTCTTCATCATTAATGTCTTTGGCATTACCGGTAAAACTAGTCGCGCCGTTTTGCAACCGCGGTTGGTCAATCCAGCCATCGTTATCGGTGTGCACGCCGACCAGGCGCAGAGCCAGGACATTTTCGATTAAAGGCACGTTAATGGCGCTACTCACGGTGAAATTAAAACCACCCTCTTTGGTTCCGGAGAAATCCGTGTCGATATAGGCATCGAAGGCCTCGGCGTCTGGTTTACGTGGGATGAACTTGATGTTACCGGCCATCGAGTTGGCACCGTACAGGGTCCCCTGAGGACCGTTCAGAACTTCGACCCGTTCGAGATCCACCAGCTTGATAGGAGCACTCTTACCACCACCGTCTTGTTGGTCATTGGCAGTAATGACATATTCATCAAAGTAGGCGCCGACCACCGCGGGACCGTTACCGTTGATGCCACGGATGATGTATTCCTTATCACCCGGACCCAAATCCTGAAATTGCAGACCCGGAATGCTACCGGCAAAGCCTTCAAAATCGAGGATACCACGGTCTTCAAGGTCTTCACCGCCGAGGACATTAATACCGCCGGCGATGCTTTGGATGTTTTGATCACCACGTTTGGTGGCCGTAACAATGACTTCCTCTATGACAGCGGCCTGTGCGGGCAGCTGCAAGATGCAAAAGCTAAGAAAAACTAAGGTTATTCTGGATACGCGCTGTGTCATGTGTCTATCTCCCAATGCGTTCTGCATTGACTAATGAAAAGAAGGCCGTGATTGCGACCTGATTGAATAGTGTGTTGCCAAATATGCCTGTTATGGCAGGAATGCAACAAGTCAAATTATAGGGTAATTGTTCTAAACTCGTTTTTGCGATAAATAGTTTAATCATAAACTATCATTCTGATTTATTTAGATATTTACGATAAGAGCTTATGACATTAGCACTCGGCATGGCATATATCAAACTGTATTATATTTGCAACAAATAAATATCAAGCTAAGTTAGCTTTTTGCAGCAGTGCCTGACAGTGTATGAGCATAGTGAAATTTCCAGCCGCGAATACAAAGGGGTACGGCAACATTTAGCCAGAATGCGGTAAACATTAGGGTATAAAAAACTTCGTCTGTAAATATTGCATGCTGGACGTAGGCAATATCCATTACAACGAAGGCAAGTTCAGCGCGGCCCAACATTCCAAAACCAATCATCCAGCTTGAGGGCCAGTCAAACCCTCCGGTAAAACGTGCTGCCAGACCCGCAGACAGTATCTGCCCAACAAATAGCCCCAGGGTGAGTAAAATTGTTTGTGGTAACACTGCAATAAGTATATCGGCATCGAATATCAGCCTGGTACCAAGCACCACAAAAAATACAGGGCCGATCCAGGAAAATGCGACGTTGTCGATCACGGCGTGACTGCGCTGATGAAAATCAACACCCTTATCTTGATGAAAGATGAAATATTCTTCTTTTAAAATCAGTCCCGCCATGTACGCACCGACTGCAGGATGAAAACCAAAATGGTGGGCAACCAGACTTACCAGCAGAGCGATAATTAAAATACCCAGGGTTGCCTGTTTGCCATCGGCCATGGCTAAGAGGAAGCGTAAATTAAATCGTCCAAGTAGAGGTAGTTTGCGCAATGGGCTGACGTCGGCAGACAAAAGCCAGCCTAGAATAATGACAAACAGAAAAAACATTAGTGTTTTTACTAAAACAAGGGACACGCCAGCGACACTCATCGGTGTTTCGCCAGCGGCGACAGGTACCATAATAGCGACGAGCGCAAGTGATGCAATGTCATCAAGCACCGCAGATGTCATGATACCGGTAGCAGCAGGCAGTCGATGTAGACCTTCTGTTTTTAATGACACCATGGTCAGCGACACAGCGGTTGCTGTCATCGCCAGTCCACCGAGTAAGGCCATATTGGCGTCGTGCCAGAAATAGGTAATTATCGAATAAGCAATACAAAATGGTACCAGGGCTCCAAAGAACGCAATGCCCCAACTACGTTTAATGCTGCGGACAAATTTACTGGTGTCTTCTTCAAAGCCGAGAGCAAACATAATGAGAATGATGCCGACTTCAGCAAAACCCTGAATGAAATCCGGCATGTGATGAGGTAGCCAGCCGACATTGACAAAAACACAGCCAAAGAACAAATACCAAAGTACAGGTGTTAATCGCGTGCGATGAGCGATTAGTGACGCGCTGAAAACCCCAACCCAAATTAGAGCTAGGTAGTTAAGATCGTGCATATAAGTTTCCTGGAGTGATGTACACGATTATAAATGATTTAAGTACCAGATTTTTGTTCTATATCAATAAACCAAAATTGTGTTGGTAGTTATACATTGGTATTTAAATCATGCAAATAAGATAGTTCCTCCTATTAACTGCATTAATGAGAGTCTAGCGATGAAGTTTCCTGCTCTGAAAAAGTGCAGTCGACAAAGCTGATAATAAACAGGGTTAGCTAACTAAAAATACTGTTGCAAGGCCGAGAAAAGTCATAAAGCCAATAACATCTGTAACGGTAGTAAGAAGTACGCCACCGGCAATCGCAGGATCAACACCAAAGCGTTTTAAGGTCATCGGTATCATCGCCCCGGCAAATGCGGCAATCACCAGGTTAATAATCATAGCGAGTCCGATAATCAAACCAAGTGATGTGTTAGTGAACCAAAGGCTGGCGATTACAGCGACAACTGCAGCCCAAATTACACCGTTGAAAATACCAACAGCGACCTCTTTTATCATCAGGGCCCGAGAATTTGCCTTGCTAATTTGTCCAAGTGCAATCCCACGAATGGCGATAGTCAAGGTTTGACTGCCGGCAATACCTCCCATACTTGCGACGATAGGCATTAATACTGCCAGTGCAACCAGTTGCTCAATGGTGTCTGAAAAACGACCGATCACCCAGGATGCCAGAAAAGCCGTTAACAGATTAATACCTAGCCAAATAGATCGACGTTTGGCACTGCTCAATACTGGTGCAAACATATCGTCATCGCCCAGCCCTGCCATACTACGAACAGTTTGTTCAGCCTCTTCCTGGATTACGTCGACAACATCATCAAGGGTAATACGTCCCAATAATTTACCGTCAGCATCGACAACACCAGCAGAAAACCAGTCACGCTGTTCAAATATTCTAGCAACCTCTTGCTCTGGTGTGTCGGCGGTGATACCTGCTTCCTTAATCATGTTCTGGCCAACGCTGGTATCGGGTTTTTTGGTTAGTATGTCTGCCAGTGGCAGAACACCCAGATAAAGATTTTCCCGGTCAACCACCATCAGATTGTCAGTTTGTTCTGGAATTGAACCAAGTTGTCGCAAATAGCGGGAGACTACATCCAGAGAAACATCTGCTCTGACAGGTACCACATCAATATTCATCAAACCGCCGGCTTTATCCTCCGGGTAGGACAAGATAGAGGCCAGACGTTCTCTATTTTGGGCATCCATCGAAGCGAGCACACTGCCAATAACATCTTCAGGTAAATCCTGCAGGATGTCTGCCGCATCATCTGAGTCAAGATCCTTGGTGGCTTCCGCAACTTCCTGTGGTTGCATGTGCTCAAGCAGACTACTTCGCACGACGTCTTGTATTTCGCTTAAGACATCACCTTCCAGTGACGGCTCAATCAGATTCCAAAGTCTTTCTCTGTCCTTCGGTGGTAAACTCTCAAGTAAATCTGCTATCTCTGAGGGATGCATTTCCGCCAACAAAGTGCGCACTTGTCCAAAATCTTCTGTGGACAATGCGTCTATTAGACTTTCTTGTGGAGTTAGAGTTTTCATAGCCTGTTCTGGTCGTGATCAGGCTTTAGTGTATCAGCGAGGAAGGTGCTTGGGGAATCGATATTAGAAGTCGAAAACTAAAACCGTTCTCAGACTTTGATAACTCTCACTTATATTTTCGGTATCAATCTAGTGGACATTATGCTTTTGTTTTTCAAGCAATGTAGCGACATCAACACCACTGCTGGCGGAGAGGGCCTGCTCAGTAAAATCCAGTAGTTTACTGATATCGGTTTCGTTAATTATTTTTTTTATTTCAAGCAAGGCTGCCGGATGAACACTGAACTGGCGTAGACCTAGTCCCAGCAATAACGGCGCGTATTTTGTTTCACCTGCCATCTCACCACACATCGCAACCGGGATATTAGCCTTTTCACCTGCCTGTAAAACACCGTTAATCAATCGCAGTACAGCAGGATGCAATGGATCGTATAGATAATTGACTTCATCATTTACCCGGTCAATGGCAATGGTGTATTGAATTAGATCATTAGTGCCTATAGAGAGAAAGTCTAGCTGGTGTGCAAAGATGTCTGCACATATTGCAGCAGCAGGGACTTCGATCATTCCACCAATCGGAGTGTCGTGATCATAGCTAATCTTATCAGCATCAAGTTCCGCTTTTATTTCTTCAATAATATGCAAGACCTGTTGCATTTCCTGCAGATTGGAAAGCATCGGAATCATCAGTCTAATAGTGCCGTGCGCCGAGGCTCGAAAAATCGCTCGAAGTTGTGGTCTAAACAGGGCCGGCTCTTTCAGGCATAACCTGACTGCTCGCAGTCCTAATGCCGGATTAGACTGGACTGGACCACTTTGACGTCCATCATCAACTTGCTTGTCGGCACCGAGGTCCAGAGTGCGGATAGTAAGTGGCAAACCATTTAATTTATCAAGAACCTTCAGGTAGGTTTGATAGTGCTCTTCTTCATCAGGTGGTGCATCACGATTCATGTAAAGAAACTCTGTGCGATACAAACCCACTCCATTGGCACCCACTTCACGCACGGTATCAAAATCACGGGGTAATTCTATATTCGCCATTAACTCAATAGTGATACCATCTTTCGTTATTGCCGGATCCTCTTTTAGTTTGCCCAGATCTGAATAATAACTAATGTCGTCCTGCTGCTGTTTACGGTAGTAGTCCAGACTACGTTCATCTGGATCTATCAGTACCACCCCACGCATACCATCTATAACAATGAAGTCATCTTCCTCAATATATTTAAGTGCGTCATGCAGGCTGATTACGGCTGGAATATCAAGACTTCTGGCAAGAATAGCGGTGTGTGATGTTGGACCACCATATTCTGTAATAAACGCAACAATCCCCTGGTGCTGCATTAATACTGTATCAGCTGGTGTTAGATCATCAGCAAGAACTATATACCCTTTAAGTTTGTTATCAGGAATTTCATGTGCTAGAGGTGCGTGTTTAAGTAAAATTCGTAATATACGGTTTACTACATGGTCAACATCATCTTTACGAGTTCGCAAATAGGCGTCATCCATTTCATCAAAGGCTGCAACCAATGCATCTCTTTGCAGCTTTAATGCCCATTCAGCATTACATCTGCTTTCTTTGATGAGTCGATATGGTTCCTGCGTTAATGCCATATCGTCCATCATCAAAAGATGAGTGTCTATGAAAGCTGCTATGTCAGCACTGGTGGAATCAGGTATATGATCTCTTATCGCACGTAATTGTTGCTTTGCCTGGGTAACGGCATCTTGTAAACGTTTTATCTCTGCATCGATTCCTGTCTCTGTAATTTGATACTCGCTAATATCGAGTTGATCACGTTCAATAATATGAACGTTGCCAATGGCAATACCTCTTGATACACCCATGCCATGTAAGGCAACAGTCATTCATTTTCCCCAAATCGATCCAGGATCAATTCTTCCAATTGCGACATAGCCTCGGCTTCATCGGCACCAGCGGTAGTTATTTCTACGCAAGAACCTTTCGCTGCTGCCAACATCATGATTCCCATAATACTTTTTCCACTAACCTTTTTACTTGAGTGGGAAACATTTATTTCGCATTCAAAACCGGATGCGAGTTGTACCAGACGTGCGGCAGCTCGCGCATGTAAGCCCAGTTTATTAATTATTGTTATTGATTTAGTCTGCATTGCGTTCTGTATTCTCTATTTGTATAACTCCTTCCCGTCCACCGATAATGGCTTTTTCAAGGAGTTTGGACAAGCTCAAATCGGGGTAATTCATAATCTTAATAAGCATAGACAGGTTAAGTCCTGCAACAGCACTAACGTTTTCAAGCTCGGTACAGGTTTTGGCTATGTTGCTTGGTGTTGCCCCATAGAGATCAGAGAGTATTAGAACACCTTCGCCAGTATCAAGTTCTTCAAGAAGAACCCGAGCATGTTCAATAAGTTCATCTGGGTCACTGTCTCGCTCAACAGTTAGTAATTTTATTTTTAACTGGCATTCTGCAATCATATGCATGGCCGTTCCAAGCAAGGAAGATCCAATACCATTGTGACTCAGAATTAAAAGACCAACGCTCATTTCATAGATCTCTATGATTGATTATCACGTTTTTGTCTTGCCCGATAAAGTAGGCTGCTAATTCTTCAACTAAAAACACCGATCGATGATGACCACCAGTGCAACCAACAGCTACGCATAGATAACTACGATTTTCTGCCTCGAATTTTGGTATCCAGAAGCCCAGGAATTCTTTTAACTGATTCAACATGTCCATCGCCATTGGCTGTGCATTCAGAAAATTTGCTACGGGTTGATCTTTGCCCGTGAAGCGACGCAGATTTTTATCCCAGTGAGGGTTGGGCAGGCAGCGTATATCAAAGACATAGTCAGCTTCACGCGGGACTCCATGTTTAAAACCAAAAGAAAGAAATTGAATGGATAGTTCGGCCGAAGATCTGAGGGCAATACGATCACGCACGATATTTCTAAGGCCATGTACAACAGTATGACTAGTGTCAATACGTAGATCAGCAAAATCAGAAAGCTCACTTAGTACGATTCGTTCATTTGCGATAGCATCTGTCAGTGAAACTTCAGCAGAGGACAGTGGATGTTTACGTCGAGTTTCGCTGTAACGCTTTGTCAGAACGTCATCTCCTGCTTCCATAAAAACGAGCTCAGTATCGATACCTTCTGATCTAAAATGACTTATGGACTCAGGAAGAGAAGCTACCGGATTACGAGCATCAATACCGACTGCGATTTGCGCAGGCAAATCTCCCTCGTCATTTATTGCGAGCGAACTTAAATGTTCCAACAGGCTTACCGGTAAATTATCGATGCAATAAAACCCCAGATCTTCAAGTGTATTCAGGACCACAGATTTTCCGGCACCGGAAATGCCGCTGACGATAATAAGTCGTTTGTTTTTCACTGAGAGTTCAATCACCTTTTTGATCAATCATTTTTTGTTGATAGGCAATAAACTCTTCTGCTGCATTATATCCACTACTGATAAGATTATGATTTCTTGCTGCACATTCGAGAAGAATAGCGAGATTACGTCCGGGTGCTACTGGCAAGGTGATTTCAGGAATATCAATGTCCATGATTTTTCTGCTGTTATGACTGCCTTCAAGTCTATCAAGATGAAGTAATTGCTTTTTACTCATTGGCTCCAGTCTTACGATTAAACGCAAATACTTGTTCTTCTTTATTGCGCTATCTCCATACAGTTTGCGAATATTAATTATTCCCATACCGCGCACTTCGAGATAATCACGTAGTGCTTCAGGACAAGTACCATTAATGATATCGGGGGCTATACGAGAAAATTGAGGGGCATCATCTGCTATCAATCTATGTCCACGTGTGATCAGCTCGAGAGCTAATTCGCTTTTACCTATGCCACTGGGTCCAGATATCAAAACACCTATTGCCATTACTTCCATAAAAACACCATGCAAAGTCAGATCTTCGGCAAACAAATTTGATAAATAATAATGGATGGATTCGATTAATCGACTGCCAGTCAATGGTGACGCCAGAAGTGGCACGCCTAATTCTTTACATTTTTGTTTGAGATAGATTGGTATAGGCCTGTCATCTACAAGCAAGATACAAGCTGGGTTATGATCAAATAATTGCCTGACTGCGTCATCTCGAGTTGTAGTGCGAAGGCTTTCTATATAGTTTAGCTCGGTATTGCCAAGGATCTGGATTTGATGAGGGTGTATCAAATTAAGATAGCCAACAAAAGATTGACCGGTGGGTACGAGAGTTGCGAGTGCGATTTCGTCAGTGAGATCCAGCTCACCAGAGATTGCAGCTGGCTCTGAATCATTCATTGTTTCAGCCAGGATTTCTCTGTTTTTACCACTTTCACCTGCAACCCACCGAAGTTGTAGTTTTTCGCTGTACTCGCGAAACAAATCTTCAATGCTTAGTTGTTGAGGCTCTAGCGACATGACTTTCTCTTCCGTTTGTTAATTGAAAAGATAGTAGGGGCCAGGGCAACTCAGCCAGTCTGGCTTTCCTCATATATAATGCTGAGGATAAAATTGGGCTGTGGCTTGCCTGTTTTACAATCAACTTGCCAATAGATTGTAAATAGCTTCCTCTGACTTCTCCGTACGTAACTGATCTAAAAACCCAGTATCGCTAAACTTTTCTGCTAATTGCGAAAGGATTTTCAGGTGTTCATCTGTTGACTCTTTAGGAACCAACAGAGCAAAAAGAATATCCACCGGTTCTCTATCAATAGCATCATAATCCACAGGTTTTTGCATGCGGATAAATGCACCAAGTGTTTTATTATCGTGATTAAGTCGGCCGTGAGGAATGGCAACACCATGGCCCATACCAGTGCTGCCGAGTCTTTCGCGGGTTATCAAGCTATCAAATACTTCTGTCTGTGTAAGATTATTGCTGCCACTGGCAATCAAATTGGCGAGCGTCTCAAGTGCAGCTTTCTTGCTGCTCCCATCAGTATCACAACAAATACGGTCGGTAGAGAGGATTTCAGAGATATGCATGAGAGTGACTAATTAGAAATACAGTCCAGATTTAGTATTGAATAGATCATTCTACAGTTTCACGATTCTTGATACTGCCCTCATTCCGATGATGGTCAGTGAGCTTTTCTTTGTGTTTTTTTACCTGTCTGTCCAGCTTGTCGGTGAGGCTATCGATAGCTGCATACATATCTTCATGCTCTGCCTCAGCAAACAGGCGACCACGATTAACGTTTATCGTCGCCTCCGCTTTTTGCCGGTCTTTCTCTACTGTCAAAATCACATGTGAATTGGTCATGTTCTCAAAATGGCGTTCGAGTCGTTCGAACTTGGATACGACATAGTTGCGTAGGGAAGGCGTAATATCCATGTGGTGACCGGTCAGGTTTATTTGCATGGTTGTCTCCGTATTGAGGTGATTTATATTTTTATAGTGCCGAGAATACAGGAAGTATTGTCGATTATAGATTTACAACTATTCATTACTTAATAAATATTTTTATACTAGTCGTTTTCTTTCATTTGATGGAGGTATTGACATTGCCTCTCGATATTTTGCCACCGTCCTTCGTGCTACGTTGATTCCCTGTTCTTCTAACACAGCAGCAATCTTACTATCACTCAGTGGTTTTTCCAGCTTCTCTGCTGCAATTAATTTTTTTATCAGGGCGCGAATGGCAGTAGATGAACATGTGCCACCCATATCAGTACCAACGTGGCTGGAAAAGAAATATTTCAACTCGAAAATACCGCGAGGTGTATGCATGTATTTGCGAGTCGTGACGCGGGAAATGGTTGATTCGTGTAGACCCAAGGCTTCGGCAATGTCATGCAGAACTAAGGGTTTCATGGCTTCGTCACCATATTCAAGAAAAGCTCTTTGTCTCTCCACAATCGAAGTGGCGACACGTAATAAGGTTTCACTTCGACTTTGCAAGCTTTTGATAAACCAGCGAGCTTCCTGCAAGTGTGATTTGAGTGAGGTGTTATCGTCGCTGCTATCCGCTCGCTTTATCATATTTGCGTAACCGGAATTAATGCGCAGGCGCGGCATATTTTCTACATTGAGTTCAACTTTCCAGACGCCTTTAACCTTTTTCACAAAAACGTCAGGCACTATATATTCAATTTGTGATTCCTGAATTTGATTGCCTGGCCTCGGGTTTAGCGTCTGGATGAATAGTACAACCTCCTGTAGTTGCTCCCTGCTTAGCTTCATCTGCCTGAGTAAACGATTATAATCGTGGCCACCCAAGAGATGTAAGTGCTTATTAACTAACTCCTTGGCTTCTGCTAGCCAGCTTGTTTCTGGAGGACACTGGGCTAACTGTAAACTTAGAGATTCTTGTAAATCCCGGGCTGCGACTCCAGCAGGTTCCATGCTTTGCACCAGACGCAGAACGGCTTCAATTTCGTCCATTTCTACTTCCAGTTCATGCTCATCACCCATGGAAGCCAGAATATCTTCCAATGAACACGTCAAATAACCGTCATCATCTAGTGCATCAATTATTGCTGTCGCAATGGCCTTGTCCGCATCGCTGCTTGGCGTCAGGTTGAGTTGCCAAAGCAGGTGGCCGGATAAGGTCTTTGCTTCACTGTCCTGGTTTTCAAAGCCGTTATATTCGCTACTACCCAGACTTTTGGTGTAGGTCGTACTGCTGTCATATATATCTTCCCAGGCACTATCTACTGGTAAATCAGTCGGAATATTGTCGTTATTTAGGCCGGTTTCGGTCTCCGAAGCGTGCGTCTCAGCGGCTTTATCGACTGTGTCAGCAGGTTCGTTCGAATTTGCGTCCAATGCATTGGTATTATCCGCACTGTTATTTTCAGGCGTGTTTTGTAGCGAAAATTCATCATCCAGCTCTAGCATCATATTGGAATCCAGCGCATCCTGGATCTCTGTTTCGAGTTCCATGCTGGACAACTGCAACAAACGGATAGCCTGCTGCAATTGCGGTGTCATTGTCAGACTTTGGCCGATTCTTAACTGGAGAGAAGCTTTCATACTTTTATTTTAGCGCAAAAACCGGGCCAATGTTTGTCGTGTTCTTCAAATAAATTACAACTTAAATTGATCACCTAGGTAAATGTCACGTACGCGTTGATTTTCCAGGATCTCATCAGGTAAACCTTCAGCCTCAATTCTACCTTCGTTGACAATATAGGCCCTGTCGCAGGTGCCCAGAGTTTCGCGAACATTGTGATCAGAGATAAGAATTCCGATGCCGTTTTGTCTGAGATATTCTGTAATTCGCTGTATATCACTGACAGATATCGGATCGATACCGGCAAAAGGCTCGTCCAGCAGAAGAAATTGTGGCTCGGTGGCCAGAGCCCGGGCGATCTCGACCCGACGACGTTCTCCACCAGACAAACTCATACCCAGATTATCGCGCAAATGGCTTACATGAAATTCGTCAAGGAGAAAATCGAGTCGTTTGCGCCTGTCAGCAGGGCTTAGCTTTCGACGGGTTTGCAAAATCGCCAAAATATTTTCCTCAACCGTCAATTTTCGAAACACCGATGCTTCCTGCGGAAGATAACCCAAACCCATGTTCGCACGCTGATCCATTGGCATCCTGCTAATTTCATTATCATTAAGATGAATAGTGCCTTTTTGGCATGGAATCAGACCAACGATCATGTGGAAACTGGTGGTTTTGCCTGCACCATTTGGACCCAACAAGCCAACAATCTCACCACTTTGTACAGTGATACTCACATCATGCACGACCGTGCGGGATCGAAAACTTTTGGACAAATGATGGGCGGAGAGGACGCTCAAGTTTATTTTATTCTGGCAGAGAAATTAATAGGTGTGCGAGTGAGTAAGTGATTTTAGACAACAAGTTTATTCTTCTTTTTCTTCCGCTTTCTTTTCTTCGCATTTTCGAGTAAAAACCGCAAGTTGGGCAGCATCCAGGCTTTTTTCGTATTCCTTGTCTGCACAATTATCCTTCTTCTTTTTAATGATTATCTTAACCCTTTCTTTCTTTTTAGGCTCTGTTTTTTCTTTATCTGGTGTCGTCGTCGTTTTGTTGCTCCAGGCTTTTACCTGGCTCAAACGGGTATCGTATTCGATACGATCTCCACTGAAACGCAGGCCTTCCTGTGTGACCAGGGCCTCATCGATCAATATCACATATTCCTTCAACTCATAGTGTTCTATTATCAAGGCCTCAGCGTAGTCATAAACGCTGCTGTCTTCGGGCAATTGTTTGTAAGTCGCGGGTCTGCCTTCCATGATCAAGTAGTCCATATCCCCTTCTTCGGTATAGTAAACAGTCATTACATCACCAGTCATATAGATAGTGCCCTGTATGGTGATGACATTGCCTCTGTAAATACTGATGTTCTTGACGTCATCGAGCTCACCTGTGTCGGCTTCTATCTCAATGGGCTGATCTTTGTCAGATTCCAGTGCCCAGCCGCAGTTCGAGACAAACAGCAATAGCAGAATTCGACAAAAATTAAAGAGTTTGGTTTTGTTCAATATAAGTGTGTACATCTTTTAGGACTTCCAGACGGCTATCATCAAAGTAGGCTCGCATGCCAATACCGTTGATTGTAGTTCGTCTCCATTTAATGGTTGCGGGTTGATCGGTTTCTGCATAATCCTGTTCTAATAATACATGTGCCTCAGTGGTGTTAACTTGTAATATTCGTTCACCCGCCTCGTCATTTTCCCACAATTGTACATTACCTTTGAGCAGGATGACCTCACTGTTAGCGGTCACCCATCCTTTATCTGCGCTAACAAACATAGGAAGCTTTGTCGTTCGATAAAGTTCCATTGTCGGTTTCAATAACTCACTGGTATCGTTATCAGGGAAGTGAGCCATGTGGACAGCATAGAGACTACTCTTTGGAGTGCCATCTCGCCTCATGGTCAAAGTAGTGAAATCCTCCATGTAATAGTCCGGTTCATGATGGCTTTCATCAACAGTCTTAGGTCGTTGCTGACTAACAACGTTTAACAACCAGGTACTGCCAAGGGCTGTTATCACGAGGAATATAGCGATGATCAGGCGTTGAGACATGTAATCGTAGCAGCGTAGTTATAAAGGATAATCTGGTCTACTAATCTACCAGGTAGCGCTGGACGGCAGTATCGAGAAGGTCTTGTGCCTTTAAAATCATCTCACATACTTCTCTGACGGCACCATTACCACCATCTTTACTGGTAACCCAATCGGCTCGTTCAAGCACCAGAGGCTGGGCGTTTGCTACGGCAATGGCCAGTCCGGTCTGACGCATGGCAGGCAGGTCGACAAGGTCATCGCCGACATAGGCTGTTTCCTCTTCGCTCACTTTCAGTTTTTGCATTAATTCAATTATCACGGTTTGCTTGTCATTTTGACCTTGATAAACGTAATCAATTCCCAGATCAGCCATACGTTCTGCAACTATAGGAGTAGATCTTGCTGAAATGACGGCAACTTTCAGTCCCGCTTCCTGTAGCATGACCAAACCCAGGCCGTCATGAACGTGAAAGACTTTATATTCATCACCCTTCTCACCAAGTATCAAACTACCGTTGGTAAACACTCCATCGACATCAAATACAATTAATCGAATTTTTTGGGCTTTGTCGTAGATAGCTTGCATCGGTCAAACAACCCGTGATCGTAATAGATCGTGCATATTTAAGGCGCCAATCAGGACGTTATCGGTTTCAACAACTAATAAAGCATTAATTTTGTGTGTCTCCATCATACTCAAGGCCTCCACCGCCAGCGCATCGGCTTCGATGGTTTTACCTCCAGAGGTCATGACATCGGAAATTCTTGTAGTGTGCACATCCATACCAGCGTCAAGTGCCCTACGCACGTCACCATCTGTAAAAATACCCAGCACGTGATTATCAGCATCTATAATGGCAGTTGCTCCGAGCCCTTTGCGAGTCATTTCCACTAATGTGTTGCTCAGTAGAGTATCTTCGTAAACACAGGGTATCTCTTCACCACTATGCATTATGTCCTTAACTCGCAATAACAATCGTCTACCCAGGGTGCCGCCAGGGTGTGACAAGGCAAAGTCTTCCATATTGAATCCGCGTGCTTCCAATAAGGTAATTGCCAGAGCGTCTCCCATAATCAATGCTGCAGTTGTGCTGGCGGTTGGAGCAAGATCCAGGGGACAGGCTTCCTCACTGACACTGACATCAATATTCACATTTGCGGCCTGCGCAAGGCTTGAGTCGACGTTTCCTGTCAGTGAAATAAGTGGCACTTTTAAGTGCTCGATCACCGGCAGCAAAGAAACAATTTCATCGGTTTCGCCGGAATTGGATAAGGCAATCACCACATCCTGATCGGTAATCATACCCAGATCGCCATGACTCGCTTCACTTGGATGGACAAAAAATGCTGGGGTGCCGGTACTAGCCAAAGTGGCAGCGATCTTATTGCCAATATGCCCTGATTTACCCATTCCAATAACTACAGTTCTACCCTGGCATGCAAGAACATAATTGCAGGCGCGGGCAAAATTGATGTCGATTCTGTCCTCTAGATTGGCAATGGCCTTGATCTCAGTTTCAATTACTGACTTGCCATGCCGAATCAGAATTTCCGAGTCCTTGTTAAGCGCTTTGTTCATAAATTTAGTTTTTAATCGAGCTGTACTGCTATATTCAAGCGGAGATCGTTGAAAATAGCCAGTATTGGTAAGCAATAAAACAGAAAAACAAAAAGCCGCCTTCGAAGCGATCAAACTTACCACGACCTTGTACAAAAACCATCCATCCCATCAGGAGTGTCAAAAAAATCATGATTGGAAAGTCCCGGGTAAGTACATCCGGACTTACTTCTGTTGGGTGAATAAGAACAGGTATACCCAGTACCATTAACATGTTGAACATGTTCGAACCGATTACATTACCAAGAGCAAGATCTGCTTCGTTTTTAATCACGCTCATTATCGATGCTGCAAGTTCCGGAAGGCTGGTACCTATTGCAACGATTGTCAGACCAATAACCAGATCGCTAACACCAAACTCGCGAGCAATGGCAACGGCACCTCGGACAAGTAATTCTGCTCCACCCAGTAATAAAAGTAAGCCGATAATTAGCAGAAAGGACGATTTAGCTATTGAAGTCGTCTCAGCTTGTGCCAGATCTTGCTCGAATTCGTCTGCTAAGGGATCGTTTTCTGTAGATGATCGCGCCAATCGTATGATCCACCACATGGAAACACCCAGGCAGGCTAATAGAATACATCCATCTAAACGACTCAAATAATTATCCAGAATTAACAGAGTCGCAACGGCGATCGCTGTACACATTATCAGGAACTCCCTGCGCACCGTAAGTGATTTGATTACTAGTGGGCAGGCCAAAGCAGTCGCACCCAGAACCAGGCCAACATTTGCAATATTGGAGCCAACTGCATTTCCAATAGCAAGACTCGTCTTGCCATCCAGAGCCGCCACTGTTCCCACCAGGACTTCCGGAAACGAGGTTGCGACACCAACTATGGTAAGCCCGATAATCAGGGGCGAAATATCCAGTGAACGTGCGATATTGGCTGCACCAATCACAAATCGGTCGGCACCTGCAACTAACAGGGTTAAACCTGCGAGAACAAAAAGAGAATTAATCAACATTGGCTAGTTTACATTTTATTATGATAATGCCAGATTAACGACAGACATGAAATTCGTTGTAGCCAACATATACTCAGGAATATTTACCAGTGGCCTCTTATCAGCTGTCATGATCGTCAATATTTTCGTCAACATCGCAAACTTAGGTGTACTTATTCATGATTGAGCGTCAGCAAATGTTACGTGATTGGTTGAATATTGATCTGCAGATGCCTATCGATGGAATGGAGTCAGCATCGGAGGATGCCAGTTTCAGGAGATATTATCGTATTTTCTCAGGGGATAAATCATATATTGTTATGGACGCACCCCCTGACAAGGAGAACTGTGAGGCCTTTCTCGATGTAACCAGGAGACTACTCAGCTGTGATATCAATGTACCCAGAATATTCGCACAGGATCTTGATTTAGGCTTTTTGTTGTTAGGCGACCTGGGAACAGATCTATATCTGGACAAGCTTGACGAAGATAATGTCGATAGATTGTATGGAGTTGCGCTTAATGAATTGCTGAAAATTCAGACTCATGCATCGGTTGAAAACTTACCCAAATATAGTGAATCCTTGTTAATTAAAGAAATGAGTTTGTTTCGTGACTGGTTACTGTTTAAACATTTAGAATTAAAGCCTAAGGGAAATACACTTCAACAATTGGAAGAATTGTTTATTTTGCTTGCAAGGTCGGCGAGTTTACAGACAAAAGTGTTTGTTCATCGGGATTTCCATTCTCGCAATCTATTAATAGCTGAAAATTGTCCTGGCATAATAGATTATCAGGACGCTGTGCTGGGTCCTGTGAGTTATGACCTGGTATCTTTGCTGAAAGATTGTTACATCAAGTGGCCACAGGAAAAGATTGAACAATGGACTCGAGTTTATTACAAACAACTTGCTGAAGTTATCGATCTACGGGTCACTGAGAAAGAGTTTGAACGCAGCTTTGACTTGATGGGTGTACAACGTCATCTAAAGGCCAGTGGTATTTTTGCGCGACTGAACCATCGAGACCATAAACCTGATTATATGAAAGATATTCCAAGAACTCTGTCTTACATAGTAGATTTGGCAGACAAATACCCGGAACTGGACAGCCTGATCGTCTTGATAGAAGACAGTGTGTTGCCAGCAATGGAATTCAAATGAAGGCGATGGTTCTGGCAGCTGGTAAGGGTAAACGTATGCGGCCACTCAGCGATCGAATACCAAAACCCCTGTTGCCAATTGGTGGCAAGCCCCTCTTGCAGTATCACATTGAGGCATTAGCTGAGGCCGGGATAAAGGACCTGGTAATTAATCACGCTTTAATGGGCGAGATGATCGAAGACTATTTTGGCGATGGGCGATCCTTTAACGTTAACATTGAGTATTCTGCTGAAGGTAGTGAGCCACTCGAAACCGGTGGCGGAATTTTACATGCCCTCCCTGCGCTTGGAGAAAAACCGTTTATAGTGGTGAATAGTGATGTCTGGACAGACTATGATTTTTCCAGGTTACCTGAAGAACCAAAAGGCTTGGCTCATTTGGTCCTGGTCGGTAACCCGGAGCATAATCCAAATGGCGATTTTTGGCTTCAAAAGGGCAAACTGGAACTAAAGGGGCCAGAATTGTTTACCTACAGCGGTATCGGTGTATATCGACCATCGCTTTTTAAGGACACAAAAGAACGAGCTTTTCCACTGGCTCCTCTTTTACGCACCGCTATCCAGAGGACGCAAATTTACGGTGAATTTTACTCCGGTGAGTGGCTCGATGTAGGAACACCAGAAAGGCTCGAAGCCGCAAATACTAGTTTGAATAGCAGAAAGTAAGTACCCGCTTACTATAAACCCACCCTGACTGGTATCACGTAGCCAATTTATAGCGAGTCGGGCTTGTTCGTATTTTTCTACTCTTTATTGCAGCGCAACATTCCCTATGTTAGAGTTCTGGTTTGTGCAATGCACAAATCTATATATAGTAGATCCTAAACACTCTTACACAACATCTAGATAACAATGCAGAAATCCTGTATAGTTCGCCCGAATTCAAGCAGAGGCAATTGTCCGGTAATGATTTATTGGATATACACTCTACTTTTTGGGTCCTTATCGGCCCAAGCAAGCGCGTTAAGGATCAGGATTTTCGTCAGCATCTTTCTGGCGATGGGTTTCCTATCAGCAGTTTTCACCTTTTCTATATGGCAGCAGGACACTTTGCAACACAATGGTTCCGCTAATTTGTTGCATGAAATACCCGTTCTAAGTCCTGCCAATTCCAATTTACTGGTGTCCGCCAGCGGAGATCTCAAGGAGATAAAGCGACGTGGGAGACTACGCGTTCTTCGATCAACTCAGGTTGCCACTTCAACGAGTTCCATTTTTGCTGAAAAAGAATTAA
>WLWI01001288.1_pt1 | contig 21885 bp, 11 predicted proteins | sample 6701501 | NCBI WGS metagenome assembly WLWI01 (sample SAMN12718690, study PRJNA515312) | sponge metagenome | isolation source: marine sponge | host: Mycale hentscheli | place: New Zealand: South Island, Marlborough, Capsize Point | collected 2014-11-01 | reverse complement strand
ATAACTCTAAGAATATGTTTACTCATCATAGTTAAACTGCTACATAATATATGACTGTAACTGTCATGCCATTTCAAACACCTAAGACCTTTCTAATAACACTAAGAATATGTTTACTCATCATAGTATGTGCAAACTTCATATGTCCTTTTTTTGTCTTTTTTATCTCTATTTGTAAGGACAGGTACAATGTAAAAAACAATTTTTTGCACTTGTATATTAGTTGGTTTCCAGATATTGAGCTTTCCAAGTTTAATTGTAGTTTGTTCAACCATTGCTAGTGTACTCTCGACTTATCTATTTCATTGTACAGGCTTCTTTAATACTTTTTTAATGAGGAGTTGATAAACCTTTTCCCGATATTTAAAATTAGCATGCTGCGTTGTGCCCAATTTTCCTGTATATGGTCACAATAATTGTACACAAATATATATACCTACTGTAAATAAGCCACACCCTTTGAGTCCTTTGAATTTAATTGAAGTCCGGATCAGTGATTTTGTGGCACTTATTGTCATTGTTGTTGTTGTCATTGTTGTTTTTTATTAATTATTTAGGCCATGCGAAGCAGAACTGGTTGATGATTGTTTTGCTGACGAGTAAGTTATTCTGTAAACTGCAAGTTGCAATGTAAAGATATTGGTTATGTAAGGTAATACAAAATATGAAATCTTTCGTTAAATGCTTTAGTTTATAATAAAACTTCATAGAAAGTATATAAACACTTAATAATCTTCAAAAATTTGTTCAACCCACTCTATCAAAAAAATCTGATGAAACCTGTCCAGTACAGGTCGACAACATTATAGAATGAGTTAGGCTTACTGCTGTCACATTGAGCAGGTATACCATTATTTACCTTGTTAAATTTATTTCCACAATAAACAAGCTGATTCCCATGCAACAAAAAGTATGAGAACAGCGCTATTTCTATTCACTTACCATACATTGAACGCCAGTTGATTACAGTTGAGGCATTAAAGAATGGTGTTGGAGGTGATCAAGTGGCATCTCATTATTATCACAACTAATACTTTTATTTTGTTATAGTTTGGATAGGAAGTCACACTTATGTGAGCTTATCTTGGTGGGTATTAATACTGTGGTGAAATGTGTTCAAGACTACACATTAGAGGAAGACGATGAACCCATCACTGATGAGGAATTGGATGGGGAAATGAGTATGGAAATTGCCAGTAACCAGTTTGAGACGAAAGCTGGAGGGGTGCTTTACAGTGAAGAGAATCACAATCACGAGCAGAGAAGGGATATCTCACAAGAGACATCATCTGTGTAAGTTAAGCCATCAATGAGCTAATTTAGACTGCATTTCACTGCAGCAAAAAGTATGAAAACAGCGCTATTTCTATTCACTTACCATACATTGAACGCCAGTTGATTACAGTTGAGGCATTAAAGAATGGTGTTGGAGGTGATCAAGTAGCATCTCATTATTATCACAACTAATACTTTTATTTTGTTATAGTTTGGATAGGAAGTCACACTTATGTGAGCTTATCTTGGTGGGTATTAATACTGTGGTGAAATGTGTTCAAGACTACACATTAGAGGAAGGCGATGAACCCATCACTGATGAGGAATTGGATGGGGAAATGAGTATGGAAATTGCCAGTAACCAGTTTGAGACGAAAGCTGGAGGGGTGCTTTACAGTGAAGAGAATCACAATCACGAGCAGAGAAGCGATATCTCACAAGAGACATCATCTGTGTAAGTTAAGCCATCAATGAGCTAATTTAGACTGCATTTCACTGTTAGGTCTATTAAGTGTGAAGTGGAATTGAAGTAGACAGTGCAGGAAGCACTCAATAGGTGTATTGATGTGCGAGACAATGAACTCTCTTGAAATTAGTACTGTTTCTTTGGATTGTATGTGGGTGTTGTTCATTTGTTCATTTTAAACCCGTCGCATAAAAAAAATTTTAAATATATTTTTTTCAGGACAATTACTTGGAGTACTTTATGCTTGCAACACCCTTCTCTCTTGTTTTCATGCTGAAACTAAACTAGGAGCTTCTCTCTTCTTTAAACACTGGCAAATTTTAAGCTTTTTCTTGATAGATAATGCGTTTCTTTGCTACTAGCAATCATTTTCACATTTCCAGCCATTACAGCTGAGTTTAAATCTGGAAGTATCTGCTTGTGCAATAAAAAAAAAAAAAAAAGAAGACTGAAATAACTATGATCAAATGAACATGCATTTTTTTCTCATTTGATTAATCGTCTGCGGATGATACACATTCCGATAATTGAGATTTAATGGTATATGCTTATTAAAGTGTATATTATAAATTTTAAATGTCAAGACTTATAACTCATAGCTATTTGCTGTTTCATATTTCTGTTTATTACTACAGAGACGAAGAAGACACAACATATTGCTTTGTCACTAAAGAAAATATGAGGTAAGTGATTTTTTGGTATTTTTCTCCTCTGTCATCCTTAATGATATAGCACCTAATAAATGGAAGAAAAAGGTCTTCATATTTCACTTTTTATGGAAATAAATGTGCAAATAAGTTTCAACAGTGTGATTTATAGTCAAATAGTTTATTATAATAATTCAGGTATGCATGCTACATTTAACATCTAAACTGTCTATAGGATGGATCAGTCAAATAAGGAATTGGTCGTTTATGATGATGCTTCCGGCGTATCTGGACTTGGAGCATATTTTCATAAATGGAACAATTCACCAACGGCATTATCTATGGAGGATCAGCCAGATGAGCTTGAAAGGTAATGCTATATTCTTCTTCTTATCCTACAAATTCAAATTCATAATTCTAATCAGTACAAGTAGTTATGCAGTTTATGTAATTACCAGACCTTTCAACTAGTGTACATTAATTTATATATGTATTTTTTATGTTCTTGATTCATGTCAATATACAGATCTGATCTTTCGACTCTTTTTGAAGCTGAAATGGACTCTGATGAGTCATTGACAAATGAAATTGAAGATTCGTTGACCACAGCTCGCTGTGATAGTGCTAACAAGCCAGTCATGGAGATTAGACGAAGATACAATCCAACTTCTTATTAGTTTTCACTTGTGTGCTAGGTAAGAGAGTTGACTAAGATTTTGGTCCTCTGATTAATGTAGGTTTTGTTTGTGATTTCATATGTATACATAGTATACCATTCATTTTAATTCATTTCTTTTCTTTTTTTTCTCCTCACTTAAATTTATTATTATATGCTTGTACATGAATGATTTGATGTTGTGTTGTGTTTGTTAGTTTTTTTTCGTAGTGCTTAGCTAATTACATTGAACTGAAAACATGGCAGTCAAAAAATTTGTATTATTGTGCCAACATTTCAATTAAAGAAATGGGTTGAAGTAGTAGGGAAGGGGCGCATGGGAATGAAGGCATGTTCAACACAGGAGCACTGAGATAGTCTGGCATGCCAACACTTTACTGATATGTGGTTAACTTTGCGGTAGGTAAAGGGTCTGGCTATGCCAAACTTGCACTGATATGTAAATATTGACAGTGGACACATTTGAATGTTAGGATAAACAAAGGTTGAAGCTGTGTCAAAAGTCTCAATTTTGCATTTTGTCATCCCTACTTCATGTACTCACACTAGCCCCCTGTAAATCTTCTTTTTTTTTATACTTTCAAAATAAAGCACAGCAGGAAGAGGTATTCAGCCACAGAAACTGCACTCCAATCGGTGTGTGAGGTGCAGACTAGACGTGGAACATCACTTTAATAAAAAAAAATTTTTTTTAACTTCTTGCGTGTGTTGTATTACCCTTGGGGGCGAAAAAGAGCCCCCCCCCAAAAAGCGATCGTGTAACTTTGTTTTTAAAGAAGGCTACAGTGGAGTGTAATACTTGGCTATGAACTGGAAGCTACCGCACCTTCAGATATGGTGGTTCATTATGGTTTGTGGCCCACTGTATTTTAGTAGAGGTAGTAGAATGGGCGTACCTAAATGATATTTCATTTATTTGGCGGAGTGGTGCCTTTAGAGCGGCTTCATCACTAACCTGGGTAATAGCTAACTGACTATTTCAGATAACAGCCTTGCTAGGAAGGGGTTGGTTTCTTATGTAATTACGATTGCCAATAATTCCAGCATGTTTAAACAAAGATGAAATTGAATACTTAATTTGTCAAAGGAGAAGGGCAAACTAAGTGTCAACAATATGTTAGGTTTTTTTTGTTTTTGTTTTTAAGGCAATGATGAAGTACGACACACTCTTAATCTGAGCCTAATAGCTACTATGTATAGTCAATTTGCTTCTAAAATTTTTAGTGTCATTAATGGTTGACCTGCTAATGTTGACTTTGGAATATGAACATGCACTAATGAACTAGTTTGAATTAATTTTGTGTGTGTACTATTTCTCACCGAATCTTCATGTTTAGCTTATTTTAGTACTGAAGTTCAATTATTTTGGTCATGTTTATAATTTAAAATTATATCTCAAATAAAAAAGATTTCCCGAAAGAGTTTTGTGTGCCCTTGTTATTTATTGTACATAAAATTTCGCTTCTTTTGATACCGAATTTACTTCTACACCAATTAATTCTGGTCCCACCTTTAATAGCCAGGCTACCCTGATTAGGTCATAAACAGTATTCATGAAGCCACAATAAGAGCTTGAAAATGTGACTTTTCAGAACATTGAGAGTGGTACAAGCAATGAAATATAGCACATGTAGTGTAGGACTGAATTAATAAATTTTATAATGTTTTAAGTGAGATAAAAAAAAAGTTATTGTGTGTGATTGTAATTTTACATGGTACAATGTATTAAAAAAAGTAAGTGACTGAGTAAAAATTTATCGGATAAAAATTCCTTTGAAATGTATCACATTATATGGTCATTCTAGCATAGAATTATGTTTGTAATTATTGTTTTGTTCAGTATGTGGTTGTGCCAGAAGAAGCAGTCCAATATGCTTGCAATTAGCTAGCAGCCTATTTTCCTAAAATTACATAGCTAAAGAGAAAGAAAATTGATTTGAATATCAAAATCAAATTTCTTAGCAGTGTGATAGAACAGTCCTTTTTTTTCTTTTTTCCAGTTCATGTAATTATTACTTTTACTAAGTAAATTAGCTTGGTTAATGACAGCGCAGTTGTTGCATCTGATAAGCTCCTGGTTAATAACCACAAATCAGTGTGTAATTGCCTGGCTTCTTTGTGCATGCAAATCAAGTGTTGTAGAGTGTGTGTGTTTGTGTGTGTGTGTGTATTGTCAAAACAAATGACTGTATGGCCAAAGCTTTATTTTTGTCAAGCAGATTCCTTTCAATTTATTACTTTGAACAACAACTTGTAAATTCTACATGTTATTGATGTATATAATACTCCTCTATTTTAATATGTATGAGAATGAATGTCTTGGATAAACTTATATAAAAAAGAACTGGCAGTGTTGTTTTGGTTTAAATATTCCAGACATGTTTACATGCTAAATTTTTTTTAATTTCCCCCCCTAATGATCCCTTAATATTTGTATGAGTAATAGAACAAGTATTATACAGTACTCACTTATCGAGTAGTTGCTTTTAAGGTAGTCTATTTATATCTTTGTCAATGTGATATATAGTTTTAATAAGGATTAATTAAAAAAAAATTGAGCATTATCAATTGTACTTTAAAAACGTTACTCCAACACTTAATTATGTGGTAAAATATGAATGACTGCCCCACACCAGTGAAATATGAATGACTGCCCCACACCAGTGAATATGACTAATATTCTCATAATGATAGCGCCAATCAATCCATGTTTTAATTTTAAATATGTAGTGAAGAAGGTCTTACACTAACCATAAAAATTGATTTCAAGATTTGATATCCTAGTGGTAGTGTGTATAAGATAGATAATCTAGCTGTAGTATCCACATGTATTCACATAATACTAACTTATAGCAGAGTATTTCATTCTATATTTTTGGTTCCAAGTGTAAAGGAAGACAGACCATAAGAGCCACTAACAAATATTGCCCTGCAACCAGGAAACAGCCAAGCAGGTGTTACAGCTAGCGTTTGCATTATGTGCTTGCCAATGAGAAATTGGATAAAAAATATCAAATATCAAACAGTCATAATTATGTCCTTAATAATAATAAAAAATCACTACCCACACACACCTCCAAATCATCCTATCAATAATTGTTATACTAATGTTATTGCTGAGTTGATCTTTGTGCATGGAATGAGTGATGCAAGTTCAACCTCTAGTGGCAAACTGGCTTATGAAATTCAATGCAAAAATGTGTCAAAGCTTGAGTTTTATTAGTTATTGTGACAATTTAGACTAGATTTGTATGTTTTTTTTTGTGTGCATTTCAATGGTTTCTATTAATTACTTTTGTAGTAGCAACTTTTTAGTTGACAGTGAGGTTGTTGCATCAGATAATGCTATATATCCAAAGATGAAGAAACCATAAGCCACTATGTATTCATAGGGCTTCTTATGTGCAGTTGTAGGTGTGTGATGAGATGAGAGAGGGAGGGAGGGGTTATTTTAACTTTTACTAACAAGATATCTAACTTGAATTATGTAAAATATGTTAATAATTTAAGGGAAAATGACATGTTTTGCTAGAAAATTTTATAAAAATAATTATGGTATAATACTCTCATGCTAAAATTGACTACTAATAGTTTCATCTATAACTATTAAATTAGTACATTAGATGTGCAAAGTGGCACTTGAAGTTGCAATTTTGGTCCTAAAAATATGTGCCTGCAATATAATTGTGGCTAAATAGACATACATTTAATATGACGAGCATTAAGTTTCATAATGGGGTAAATTTGGGAAGAATTAATAACAATTCAGTGTGTGCCTACATTAATCTGCAATGTGTCACACATGCACAATCTATCCTATGATCTCTCACATGATCCATGATCACATGACAACCTGGATCCACCCAGGTCTTGGTACTTATTATGGTGGCTTTTTTCGGACCACTTTCTTTCGTCCTATTTCAATCCTACTTCCATGGGCAGACTTAAGGCTTTCCACTTATCTGTACAGAATTTAAAGCAAAATAGTTCGTTTATAGCAACTAGCGGTATTCTAGCATGAGAAGAACGAAATTGACTAGATATTTTCATTTTATCCATTACACCATTTTGAAATCCTCCAAATTTTATCCTATGTTCCCTTTAGTTAGCTCTAGCTATTTAGCTAGCTATTGCTACAGTTATGCCATAGTTCACTGACACCACACAAGGCTATAATAATAGTGAATGTACATACAATAACCATAGCTTACACAAAATAATCATGAGCTGGAGAACAATTTTTGCATGAAGTTACTAAAGTTTATTAAAATGTTACACATCCAGCTATCCTAAAATAAAACCACTGTATCTAGATTTAATCTTTCAAGCGGTCTCGAAATTGAAAAGAGGGGAATAGCAATTCTTTTTATCAATTGAGCCATAATGGTAAATTGAGAGCAGGTTTTGAATAATTGATGATGACTTATTTAAGAAACCTGTTCGTAAGTTTGTAGTTCAACCTGTCAAATAGCACAAATCTCGTCATTTGAACTCAGTTACAGTCGATAAACTCTACGGTTATTGCATGCCTCAACTTATAGTGCACTGCTAATACTCTTTCTTATAGTACATTAATGTGGTGAAGTACAGCCGTATGATTACTCTTGGGTGAATTGCTGCTTTGGTCGTGTGGCAATCTCTTCTGATGATGTCAACCTCAGTCTAATCTCTAGTTCGAGCTATGATCTCGTTAAAATGTATTACAAAAATGTTATTGATAAGTTCTCCATTCTTCATAAAAAGCAGACAGAGGTGTGGTCATAGCTCAAATTTTTACACATAGTTATCAGTGTATTTTATTATTTTATTATTTTTGCAATGTCCTTTATTTGTCATATTTATCATTCAATGATGCTGATGTCTCATGATCAGGTCTAGCAATGGTACAATTTATTCTAGAATAAAACATTTTTTTCACATTAACACAGAGTGACATGGGGAAATTAAATCACTGGATTGTGGTTCTTGAGCTGAAACAGCAAAACATTTAAAAAATTTTCTCTTACAAAATGGATATAAATATGTATCTGTCCTGCACCTATAGTGCATTCATTATTATGTAACTCCATTCATAGCTACATTTATTGCAATTAACATGTGAGATATGGATGTCACAGAAGCACTGTTCTTCTACACATATTTACCTGATGAGCTTTAATCAAGTATGCACTGCAAAAAATTCTCATTAAAACATCCATCAACAGTTTTAGAGTCAAGGTCCCCTCAATAAAAGGTGTAACGAAACATGCCCCCTCTGACTGTCCTGTTCCTACTTCACTGCTTGCTATTTTTTTATTAATTTATTTATTTATTTTTTTTTTTTGGGGGGGGGGGGCTATTCGGTTCTTGCTGTAATAATTAATAAGCACACTGTGTATTTAATGATAGTAGTGACAGATACTGTTCTATACACATTGCTTAATCCACAAATCCTGTCTCTAATCTATGTGTCCAGTCATTTATTTGGAATGCTTCAGTCTGTTTTTAATTGCATGTAGCATAATATGATTTTGTGAGACACCTGTGTGTGTATGTGTGTGTGTGATCTCGATGACAACCTATATGATTTGTGTTTCTAATTTCAATTCTAATCACATAATATTATTGTAAAGTTGTTCAGATGGTCAGGTGATCGTTTAATCCATTCTGACACACACACACATACACACATACACATGCACACACATACGCACACTGCCCACCTAACCCCATTGGGAAATATACCTGGACTATGGCTTTTTTAACTGAGACCCATAACACTACAATAAGATGATCTCAACATAAAAGCTAGCTTTTCTTTAGTGCCTGCACGCACGCACACACACACATACACATTTCTATTGGCAGCTGGTTCCTCCCCATAATAGTTTGATGGGTGTTAGCACAGACATTCTGGAAAAAGTACAAATAACAGGACTTGATTTGGGACATAAATGAAGGAAAGTTTGACACCTACCATTCTAGGTGGTCCAAGGTTCTATCCAGAAAAATTTGTTTGGGTGGGAGGGGGGGGGGGTGGGTTTAATAAGTCGTAATAACCCTACACAAAAGTTGGATGAACTAAGTTACAAGTAAAAAAAAGTCTATGACCGTAATCAGCATGAAAGTATATGGAACTAATCCCAAGATATGGTTTCAGACTCAATTATTCCAGACAGAACCGAGTGCCCTTTGATAACACATGTAACTTCCCCGCTGCTCTCAGCCGCATTGGTATTGATAATGATTGAATCATTAGTCCAAAGGTCGTAGTGATGATGAGGCAAGTAGAGTCGTGATGTTGTTCTAACTCCAGGATTCAAGCTAGGTGGGCAACCATATGCTCCATTTAAATTGGTGCATGCTAAGAATTGGTGCTTTAGCCACGAAGTCATAAGACCTAAACAACAGCTCAAATGTGAGCTTCTTGTCTCCCAACGGAGTACTCAGTATGATGCCAACTATAGACAGGGAATCAAACATACCACTCAAAGGAGAAAATAAAATACTCATAGGAAGGTTTCTTTTCACCAACCCAAAATGCCACCACTCTTAAGTGGTCTTATACCAACCCATTCTAGGAGGTAAAATTGTAAGAGTAAGTATGATGGGCCATACCGTCAGATTGGAAGATTTGAAGGGCGATATTCCATAAGTATTGAAAGCAATGCCACATTTACCTGCACTGATATACTCCATGTTTCCTGTGACAGATACAAAATGTTTTATTATGTGATTTATTCATTTTATAATAACAATTCAAACTTACTTTTTAATACTCTCTTTAAAAATAATAAATAAACAGAATGTTTTAATGTATTTACGCTGTTGCTTGCATAATTAGCAAATCTACTGTTGGGTAGCATCGTATTGCACTTACAAGCTTAATCTTTATTTGTGTTTCTTAATTTATCTACAGTTGAAGCCACATATGTTGCTGCTCCCACCTGACCTCAGGGAATTTCTCACACACATAAATACATTAAAATACATGTCCTTAAAGATCCTCACTTCCATTCTTTACCCAAACATTTTCCTAGAGCTGTGTATTCAAATTCAATCACTAACCTGTAACTTTCATTGTACTGTTAAGTATAAAGTGACTTATTGCACTCCAATCCCAATCTCCGCTGTTACTACAGTACATAGTGAAAGACTCATTGCTGTTGACATCTCTAAATACTGCACCCATCACACCAGTTGTGTCAGTCACATAGCTCTCTAATGTTATGTTCTGTAAACTTTTCAGCTGAGGACATCCTCCTGAAAAGAAAAACTAACAATAAAATATTAATGTAGTAATAATTATAGTGTACAGCACATGTAGTGTAGAACTGAATTATAAAATACACTATAATTTATGGAAGTAAAAATTCCCTTGAAATGTATCACATTATATGGTCATTTTAGCACAGAATTATGTTGGTAATCCTTATTTTGTTCAGTAAGTGGTTGTGCCAGAAGAAGCAGTCCAATATGATTGCAATTAGTTAGCAGCTTATTTTCCTAAAATAACATAGCTGAAGAGAAAGAAAATTGATTTGAATATCATCAGAGTCAAATTTCTTCTAGACCAAATCAATAGTTTGACAGATGAACAGTCCTAATTTTTTGCAGTTCATGTAACTATTACTTTTACTAAGTAAATTAGCTTGGTTAATGACAGCGCAGTTGTTGCATCTGATAAGCTCCTGGTTAATAACCACAAACCAGTGTGTAATTGCCTGGCTTCTTTTGAATGCAATCAAGTGTTGTAGAGTGTGTGTGTATGTTTGTGTGTGTATTGTCAAAACAAACAACTTTATGGCCAAAGCTTTATTTTTGTCAAGCAGATTCCTTTCAATTTATTAGTTTGAACAACAACTTGTAAATTCTACATGTTATTGATGTATATAATACTCCTCTATTTTAATATGTATGAGAATGAATGTCTTTAATAAACCTATATTAATTAAAACATATTCAATGTTTAGATTATATTTGAAATGTGTAGCTAAATAGTATATTAAAGTTTACTAATCTGAATACAATATAATGATTAATCAAAGTTGAATGTAATAAAAAATAACTACATCTATATTTTAATTTTGTTGAAGGGAATGAGCCGCTATCATTGGGTGATTGGATATGCAGGGGAACCTCCTATAATGTACTCTGTAACGAGCAAATTACCTCTTTTTAGTGAATTTTTCACTTGACCCTTCAAAAAGAAAATTATTTCTAACACAAAATGGTTCTCAGTCATTGGGAGGTTTTACTGATACCTTAAAAAGGAAACCACAAAGTAAGTTGTGAGTAGTATAATGTTATCTGCCCAGTAGTTGTAAGAATGGCCTAATTCTTTTTAGATATTTCTTGCTAAGTAGTTTGCTGATATTAGAGCTGCCAAAGTTATGATAAGCAGCTAGCTATATGAAGCAATGCATGAAAATATAATATATTATACTGTTAGAACATAGAGTAACACTGAATTTACATATTAGAACATGTTACTTGTTATCACCACATGTGACATAATGATCGTGTTCTTGCTAACGAGCAGCATGATGATTATCATTGCAATAATTGTAATCACATAAGGTGAACTAAAAGAACAACAAACATTGAACAGTAAATAAAATGATACTAATAATAGTCAAAAAATAAAGATTTTACCTCCATTTGAGATTTGATAGATGATAAGTGTGAAACTTCTATGTTACGAAATTGACAATTTAATATAATTGTTGATTTCTTTCATGGCCTGAGTTGAAATTCTAAACTATTTTTGTCAGAAAAACAAACAAACATGAGTGATTGCAGAGTTGAGTGATGCTAGTTTAAATGGGATTATACACATGTAAAATTTTATTGCTTTTTTCCATAGCCCTTTACGATCCTGGAGTGAATCAGAAGCTGCTTCATCATTTTGAAGAACTGAATAAAGACTTTGCTTGTCAATCATAGTTAGTTTAGTCTTGTGTAATTACATTGGTTGAGACTCAGAGTACCACAATCATTTGATTTGCGTGCTTACCAGAGTTGGTTTGAATTGGCATTAATATTAGAAATCGCGTGATGCGTACAGGAAAAATAAAACTGAAGTGATATGATGTATAGAAATTGACACAATTTAAAGAGTCCATATTCAGGTAAAAGCCTGGTGACCTGACCAGCAGTAAAGAAGTAAAGATTGTACAGATATATAACAGTACCATAAATCACAGAGTGTAATAGTTATTGTCCCACCAAATTTCACCGAATCTTTTTTAAATTCCACTTGCTAGCAATTTAGCACAATGTCTTTATTAATTACATAATTCATGAATAAACTATTCTTGATGCATTTTTTTAACATTCTGTTTTCAGCTGTAGTCATAAATTCCTCAACTTTTCTAGTAAAATATATTGATTTTAACAGGTCTGATACACCTAGACCTCTACGAACTATAGGAAACGGTAATGGGTGCAAAGAATATTTGAAATAAAAATGTTGAATTCTGAATATTACAATGATTTCAATGTATTAAACTTTCAAGTGTTAAAACCTAGAAATGTGAATTAATTAGCTTGAGATGATAATGTTGAGCAAAAAATGATGTATCTGTAGTGTATTCTCTCCCTCACTGCATTTGATATTGAATATTTCAAATAAAATTTTGAAAAGTAATAAGGACCTCTGAACAATAAAATCATTAATAATAGGTTATCTGATTAGTGTCAAATTTTAATGTCTAACGTGCTTAATTGGTATTATAGTGTATCTATCAAAAACTTTAATTATAAACAGAGTTCAGTTGAGGCAGCTATCATTTCATATACTGTGGTAATACAATATGTGGTGAGAGTGTATAAAAGTTAAACAAATTGTACTTTATTAAAATTAAAATTTTTTATCAATTGTTTGTTATCATATATGTAAAGTTTGTGATTGAAATGTCTTGTGTACATCTTCGTAAGCAATGTTGGGAGAAACTTGAACTTTCAGTTCTGGATCAACATCTTCATAAACAGGATTATTCTTATATTGTGATTTATTAGTTTTAAAAAAGAATCTTAATTTCTTCTTTATGACAAAAATTACACAACCAATTCCAACAATTCCAATACATAATCCAAACATAAATGTTGAAGTACCAGTGATTGATAACGCTGTTACAATATTCACAGTATTTTTTCCTTCAGTTATGCTGTAATCTAATTAAATTGAAAACAGATTTTGAAATATTCAAGCGTAGAAATATAATAAGTTTTAAAATAAACATTGCACTAAGTCTGACTAAAATGATTTTAAGAACAAAAATTAAAACTAATGTTTTAATGGATTTTCGTCTGTTGCTTGCATATTAGCTAATTTACTGTTGGGTAGTATCGTATTTCACTTACAAGTTTAATCTTTAATTGTGTTTCTTCCTTATTAAAATAGTTCATCTACAGTTGGAGCCACATATGTTGCTGTTCCCACCTGACCTCAGGGAATTTCTTACACACATGAATACATTAAAATACATGTCCTTAAAGATCCTCCCTTCCATTCTTTACCCAAACATTTTCCTAGAGCCGTGTATTTAAATTCAATCACTAACCTGTAACTTTCATTGTACTGTTAAGAACAAGTATAAAGTGACTTATTGCACTCCAATCCCACTCTCCGCTGTTATTACAGTACATAGTGATATACTCATTGCTGGTGACATCTCTAAGTACTGCACCCATCACACCAGTTGTGTCAGTCACATAGTTCTCTAATGTTATGTACTGTAAACTTTTCAGCAGAGGACATCTTCCTAAAAAGAAAAACAAACATTAAAATGAAGATTAATGTAGTAATAATTATAATTACAAAAATATTATATATTTCATTATTATACCAAAAGAAAAGTTTGCCGTTCGAGAATTATTATCGCATGTCGAAATACAAATAATATATTCTGTATTGTTCAGTAGAGTAAAAGAATCAGAGGGTTCCTTGAGAATTACAACACTTGGAGTAGATGATAATGCTACAGAAGAAATGGAAATATTGTAGTGAAGATTATCTCTATATCCAGTACTAGAATTCCATTCAATGATAAACTTTAAAGTATTTTTCTGTTGAGTTATAATCAATATTGATGGCAAGTAATTGTCTGAAAAATATAAGTAGGCTTGATTACTTCATTTTATTTAAACTAAATACATTAGATTACAGTTTGTTACACTAATCCATGACAATAACATAGTGATCAATATAACTTGAGCTAAAAATTTTTTTTTTTAAACAAAAAGTATCTCTACAACATCACCTGAGTGCTTTACAGTCAGACAGACAGACAGACAGATGGACGAATAGACAGACATACAAATGGAGACACAGACAGACTGACTGAATGACTGACAGAATTTTTACCTGAAATTTTAAGTTGTATTACATAGCCATTGCAAGTAACTATACTTCCATTTAGTGAAGCTGCAGCTGTGATAGTAATTAGAGAAATAAGGCTGTAATTTTGAGATATAACTTCAGCAATAATAGAAGACTTCTGTACTCTTCTAGTGAATTGCATCCTGAAAGGAGTGGTAAGAACTGCAGTCCAGGTATACCATAGAAGTGAGTTTAATTGGATATCCCATGATTGAAAAGTATTTAAGTCAGTTTCACATTGGTACATAGCAGTATCTTCGCACACATTCAATACCTCAGTTAATTGACCTACAAACACAAAATAACTTACTAAATTTTAATTTTTTTTATGTTTTTATTTTACCTGATGTTGCAATAAATATTGAAGGAAATATAAGCCACAAGTTTCTCATCTTAATTTTCCCACTAGAGTAATTCTGAAGGACTATAAATATTCCACTACAGAATAATAATTTATGTGCTATTCTAAGCTAAGTCTAAACAGGAAGTATTGAAAAAAAATTTTTAATTATTCAATTAATTCCAAATAATGCACAGTTATCGCTATGGTGTTGAGTACATTAACTGCTGAACCACAGCTAGCTATATAGAGGTTATTCAGGATGAAGCCCTGGTGGCACTGGCCCCTTTTAATGCATTGGGGAAACATGAGTGCATACTGGATGTACATTTATTACATCTTTTAAATATACATCAGTACTAGCTAAACATTTAATTTCTTGATTGCTCTTAAATTCAATTCAATTTGCAAAATAAATAAATAAACTACTAATCAAAATTGCCTGTGCTAACTACAGAACTCAGGTGATATTTCAATTGTCATTATGGAAATTCAATTGTTTTGGCTTTTACTGCAACAGGGCTACCAACCTCACGTAGTAAAAATCATTAGACCCTCTTACCTCTACTCCTACCCTTTTGAAATACAACTAGATTCATTATTATTACTATTAATTATTATTATTATTATTATTATTATTGTTGTTGTTGTTATTGTTGTTATTGCTATTATTTTAATTATTAATTACTTTTACAATATGTAAATATACGATACAGAAGAAGTTTGTGAATGATTTGACATGATTTAATATTATATAAACAGATCCCAAGGTTAATAAAAATTCCATTAGTCTCTAAGCTAGATCATGACTTCGTTTTATTGAGACTATAAAATTATATAATCTTGTTTACTTCCATTAACGTGCCAAAGAAATGTTAATAAATCATATGATTCTCTGACTCCAGATTAATAGCCCTGGCTTGAAAGTTTAATAGTTAAGAAGAAATAATCAGGCTTTGACAATTACCTTATAAGATCGGGAATCCTATAATATTAGAGAAACATTTTTTTGCTACATTTGTTATAGAAATTAACAAGACAATTTAGTTGTAGTAGCTAGTTAAAGTTTTCTGATGTTTTAATTTTGATCTAATGTTTCTGCACCATAATGTAGTAGAGACAGCATTATTTTGTTGGTGGATACTGCAATCCTAGAGGCTGAAGGTGATAATGCAAATACATGACAATAAAATATAGAAGATAATTATGATGTTCATAAACTCTTGAAAAATAAAGAAACAAAAGGGATGATAAATAAACAAGAAGTAAGATAAAACAAGAAATAGTTAGAAAAAACAAAAAAGTAGAATGGATATTAGAAACTCGTGTATCCCACACTGGATTAAGTCTACAACTGGCATCTAAATTTTTGTTCATGCTGCTCCTGAGTCAACAATAGTTATTTTTCCATCTCCAACAGCTCCTTCTTGAATAAATATTGTAGCTAAACCTCAATTTGTTGTTTTTCATCTTGTCAAACGCAATCATTACATCTACTATGATATCACCTTATTTATCTCTACAATAGAATTGTTCTGTTTAAGCCGCTTGCCCCTTGCATGCTAACCACAATAGCTACTTTGACATGTTACCAACTTGTTTATCATAAAACTATCCTACCTACAAAGTGAGCTAAAAAAAATTAAAAACTTTTTAAATAATTTGCATCAAAATTGAGTTTTTAAATCACTCAAATTCAAATTGAAGTCCACTGCCACTGAGTCTTTCCTTGTACAGCTTATCAACGTGTGCTGACTGTTCTTCAGTAAAATAATTCTTCCAATCTCCAACAACTCCTTTCCGCATAAACTTGTGTGGACTATTTCTAAATCTCCATTCATAATTTGCTGTATCATTATTTTTCATGTTATCGAACACAGTCATTTCAGCTATCTTCGAGACTACATCACTTGAAATGTCAGCACCGATAAAGGACGCCATGTCAGATATACAACTGGTAGGATCCTTCTTCATGTCTTCATATTTCAAGAATAAAATGTTACCATCATTCCTGTGGTCCCACCAACTTATTACGTGGTCGAAATAATCGTTGGTTTTCCAAGCTTTCCAGCTACAAATTTAGGCCAGAATGTATCCCAAGACATGTCTGAGAAAAAATTATGAATATAGCAATAACTTGATGCTGCTACATCTTTCATGTTTCTTGCCACATAAATAAATTTTCCAGGTAGAGTGTTGGGAGGTCCACAAGGGAAAAGGTCATAAGGATAATGACTTTTAAAAGATCGAGGTCGTGAAATCGTCGGCAAATCCACACCGAAGTAACTTTTAGCTTCTAACCAGGGTGCTGAAGTTGATAATTTTACCTCATCCTGTTCTCCACCAGCTCGAATGAGCTTGACAATCTGCTGTGTCCAAGTTGAACCGCTTCTAGGGTACGTCACTACCCACACGTCATCCTCGTAGTGCTCCATAGTTTTAAGTTCAAGCAAGTCTTGCTCACTAACAAAAGGCGCTACAACACAGCCACTTTTTTCCTTGAAAAATTCCTCATAATTTTCAAATTTCCTTAATTGAGAGGCCATAACTAAGTTAGAGGTCTTAACTAAGTTAGAGGTCGTAACTAAGTTAGAGGTCAAGCCCAGGAACCATGCAGTGTGGGGCGTATTTTTTTACTCACGAGGTAGAAACTTCCTACTGGTGGGCGTGGTTAGTATTTGATGGATTGCTCAGAGGGGGGAGGCACAAGAACATTTATCATAGGCGGCGCAGCGCTGGGTCCGGCTGCTCTCCGTAGTGGCAGGACCAATTACACTGTTAAAATGGGGTGCTTAAATAACACCTCTGGAGGTGTTTATCAGGAGGCGCTGTCTGGACACCCCCCCTTATAACTTCTACACCAATACATACTATACCAAGTGAGCATATACAACAATAGCTTTATCTTTAGTTTCTTCATTTCAAATATCTTTTAGTAATGACTAACTATGGAGACATTATAAAGCTTTAAACTGGGGTGTCCAGGCAGCGCCTCCTATTTAACACCAAAACTAGGTTATCCAAACTACTCCATTTTTAACAGTGTACTTCCGATTACTTCCAGCGACCTTATCGCTGTTATTCAGATTAACAACAATAGATTAGCCTATTTAATAATTAAACAGCCATATAGCTGGCTGTAGCTGACATCTTTATATTAGATATTGTAGTTCAGATTATTATGAATTAAAAAGTGGTATCCAATTACTTTACTTTGTAATTATGTGGTACCTGCAATACTAACTCTGAATCTTTTTCCCAGCTGAAATAAAATAAAACTGCTGTTTTATTTTTAAGTATTGGTAAAAATAATAGTTATAGCTACTACTGACATTTGAAATTGATTCATCAGTGTAGCTAGTCATCAGAAATATTTTCAATTTCTACTTCTTTTGTCATAATTGTCTAGATACTACATATACATATAAAGTCAAGTATAAGTGTATATGTGTGATATGTGTGTGCGTGTGTTATGTGTATGTGTGTGTTATATATGAGTGTGTTATGTGAATGTGTGAATTGTTAAGTGTCAATACAGAATAAGGCTTACAGTACTAGCAACAGCTAGACTCTAGGAAGTAACGTGGACAAGAACAGTGCAGTGTGGAATCTGAAAGAGATGGCTCTGCGACAAAGCAAGGCTGATTCTCATTTGCATGCACAGCCAATGGATTACTCTAGTATATATCACTTGATATGTTTGCACATTCTAATATCTTTGCATTTAAATGTGCATGTTGATGCTAAACATTATATTATAACGTAAGTCTTGATTCCATGTATGAAGCTGCAGCAAGGAGATTTTTACGTCATGGTGTAGCTATGAAGTCATTGCAATCAAAGTTTGTTGCTGTTATTGTCATTTTTTGCTATTGTCATTCTTTACTTATATAAATGATAAATGATAAGGAATAGTGGCACGCAGTGTTGTTTTGGTTTAGATATTGCAGACATATTTTTAATTTTATTTATACTAACAAACATCCTGAAGGCTTAGTTTTATTTTTCCTGCCTAATGATCCCTTAATATTTAAGTATTAATATCACTGCAATACCCTGTGAAATATTTTGCTATCAATTGATTAAGTTTTAATAAATAACTTATGTTGCTTCTTAAATTCTTCAGTAATGTAACTTCTTCAGATAGTAAGTAATTTATGTACTTTTCCCAAAAACTTCAATATTTTTATGAAATCTTGGGTATAATATAGTTATTTAGTCTAAGACATTTTGACTTAAAGGAAACCCTTAATTATTGAATAATTCATGGTTAACTGGTTAACTGAAATAATTTGCTTACCTTTTTTGTCACCCATTCCACTGATAGTTTTAATTTTCATTAAATTTGCTGTCTTCTAAACATAATGGTTCAGTTCTTTCATGTTTTCTACAGCTTATAGTTTTAGTTATTCTTACCAAAAGTAAAATACCCCCGAACTAAGGGTCTATTTTATAGTTTTAGTTATTAAAACAACACTAAATGGTTGCAGTATGTATACTCAAGTTGCAACTTGAAAGTGCAATATGATGAATAAGAAAACCATTTAACCAATCCATTGCTTTAATAAAATTATTTATAGAGTTTACTCAAAAGACTTATTCATAAAATGAAATAAATTTTTATTTACTTGTTTGCTAGTTTTTGTTTTGTTTTTTAATCTTTTATGCAACATTGCTCACTTTCTCATAATTCATCATGTCTGGGTCAAACTGTGCAATCTTCAACTTTAGGCCTGGAAAATAATACAGACTAAAGGAAATGTACTTCAACTTGCCATAACGCTTCTAAAATGGTCTAATTGAGTATCACATAGCTATACTGTAATTACAGTCAATTACAACTCTTGTGTAACTATTTAGGATGGCCCCACACTTGCCTGTTCACTGACAGAGAATTCGTAGAAATGTTGTTGAATTAGATAAGCCTTTGCAATTCTTATGCCATATAGAATTAATTTGTGCTTAATGCGTGTGTGCACGTGCGTTATTTTTGAAAAAAGCTAGTTATTATTAGGCCGTACTTACTTGGTGCTTCATTTTGCAAGGAATTATTCCCATTATATATAGTATTACAATATTAATTAATACAATTGATGGTGAATTATTTAAGAAAATAAAATATCACTATACTGTAGGTTTTCAGAATTAAAAACATTCAATTTTGGCTGTGTGTGGGCAATTGTGGACAAACTTCAGTGCAAACCATGCCTAGCTACTTATGATCTAATCCAATAGATAACTTAAGTATTTCGCTTAGAATGTATCTAGGTATGTCAATCATACATTTTACAACATAATACGTTGACTATTATTTTTATACTTTATATTTACGTTAAATTGGAAGATTGTAAATATACCTACATAATAAAATGTGATCAACTGTCATTTATATCATATGCAGAGTATATACACAAGAAATTTAATGTTAAAAAAACAAAACTAAAAACCATCAAAAAGGCTACGTTTTTCTATGAATGTGGTTGTAGCTGGGTCAGGTTTCTGGTGATAGCTTGATGACGTTATTAAGACATGTGACTTGAATTTGTAGTTGCCATATGCTGCAGTCCTTGAATCCGAAACAAAGGACAGTCCTTGATTTATGGATTGTGTCATTTGTCCCAGTGCAATCTAAATTCAATACTTTTTTCAATGAACTCCTACACAATGTGCATTTCATAATAAAAAGATCCAATTAACATAATATTCAGGATGTGGTTATGTTATGCAAATGGCAATTAATGGGTGCTGTTTGTCCTTGAATTATTCACTAAGATAATGATTATAACAAAGCTAATAAATTCATCCCTCTTCGACGTGGTTGCATATTATACTATATTCATGCATATTATACTATATTCATACATCCCTCTTCGACTTCAACGTGGTTGCATATTATACTATACTCATACATCCCTCTTAGAAGGGTTGCATATTATACTGTATTCATACATCCCTCTTCCACAGGGTTGCATATTATACTATATTCATACATCCCTCTTCGACGCGGTGGTATATTATACTATATTCATACATCCCTCTTTGACGCGGTGGCATTACTATATTCATACATCCCTCTTCGACGTGGTTGCATATTATACTATATTATTCATGGATACATCCCTCTTCGATGTGGTTGCATATTGTTGTTCCTGCGGGGTTTTAAATGGGGTTTTCCCGAATCTTCTAATTCTAATGGTATAAAAAGGGCGTACCGCGCAGAATGAACGTTATCGTTTCTGAGCGTAACAATTCGGTCCCGAACTCAGGTGAGTTAACATCGCTAAATATGATAATGTTTCATCTATAACAGTATTAGCAAGGTTTAGTTGTTATTTCAAACGAGTGCTTCCTTTTAGTATTTTCAATTTTATCAAAAAGAACCTAAGTGTAACTGACTGGGAGGCAATCTTTTTTTTTTGTGTATTCTTTACCTTGATAACTTTTTATAAAACAATTAGCTAATTAACCGTTATATTTTTAATAGGTAATATTTTCATCTAATTTTGTGATTAAAGCTATTGTATCTAATTGCCTCCTCAATTCTTTTTACAGACAAGTGAATTGGCCCAGCTATAAAATCGCTCACACAAAATATTCATTATATATTGAGGCTCAACAAAATAACTCACCTGAGTTCGGGACCGAATTGTTACGTTAGTTTACTAAATGATGTTTGGGGATGAATTAATACAAGAGGAATCTTCTGTTTGGTTTCAGTCAAGTACGTTGCTGCACTCATCATTTAATTGAGAAGTTTTGCTGAAACAAATGAATTCCAAAACATTCCAGTCTTTATGATAGCAAATATCTGAACTAAAAAGATTCATGTACGTAATTTTATTCATGTTTGTTATCAGTGTCATTAGACATCGTTCCTGGTTCATCTTTATTAGTAGTCTTATGATTACTATTGGTGGTTGATTTAGTTTGTTCATTGGTTGTTACAAACGTGCTATCAGTGACTCCCTCCGCGGTCTCATTTTTAGGATTGGAATTTAGTCTTACTTCATTACCTTCATAAGAATGTGTCACTTGCATATCTGAATTACCAGTCACAATGAGAATAGATGTTATAGTTAATATGTTTCTGTCAATACATATTGCCAGTCCTTCACTGTA